>Ga0180434_10000091_pt1 | contig 127237 bp, 117 predicted proteins | sample SS_ome_7_FD_132453 | JGI IMG/M metagenome (GOLD analysis project Ga0180434, IMG submission 132453) | Hypersaline lake sediment archaeal communities from the Salton Sea, California, USA - SS_1_D_2 metaG | ecosystem: Environmental > Aquatic > Non-marine Saline and Alkaline > Hypersaline >... | reverse complement strand
GCTGGCAAAGATGCTCGACCAGGACAAGAAGGTCGACTGGCTGATCTGCGGCATCGGCAGGGAGACCCAGTCCATGCACATGTACTTCGGCCCCCTCTACTTGCCGCCGGCATACCAGATGTATGCCGTGGAGCAGATCAAAGAGGTCGTCAAGAACATACCCATCGTGGCTGTGGGCAGGATCAATGACCCAATGATCGCCGAGAGCATACTGGCCGAGGGCAAGGCCGACATGGTCGCCATGGCCAGGCCGCTCATCGCCGACCCCGAGCTGCCCAACAAGGCCAGGGAGGGACGCCTCGATGACATACGCCCCTGCCAGGGCTGCAACCAGAACTGCATCAAGTTCATGATGGACGGTGCCCCGATAAGGTGCGTCACCAATCCGACCGTCGGCATGGAGCAGTGGGGTTGGGGCATCGGCAGCTACAAGCAGGCCCCCGAGAAGAAGAAGGTCGTGGTCGTCGGTGGAGGCCCTGCGGGCATGGAGTGTGCCAGGGTCTGCGCCCTCAAGAGCCACGATGTGACGCTGTACGAGAAGGACGCCGAGCTCGGCGGGCAGGCGCTGCTGGCCGAGCAGCTCCCCGGGCGAGAGGAGATGGGCGGCCTTATCAGGTGGCAGAAGATCCAGCTGCCTCAGGTCGGCGTCAAAGTGGTAACGGGGACAGAGGCCACCGCACAGATGATACTGGACCAGAAGCCCGACGCCGTGGTGATCGCGACGGGCTCTACCTGGATGCGTAACGGCTTCAATGGTGGCACCCAGATGGAGGTTGCCGGTTGGGATCAGCCTCACGTCTATTCCGCCGATCAGATCGTGAAGGGCATAGCCGAGGGCAAGGACTTCGGCAAGAAGGCCCTCATCTTCGACACCAGGGCCGACGTCATTGCCGCCGGCCTGGCGGAAATGCTGGCCGACCAGGGTCTGGAGGTCGATCTCGTTACTCCTCTTCCCAATTACGGTGGCGTTGGCTTGATCCTGGACATGACCTGGTTCCATGTCATGCCGAGGATGCTCAACAAGGGTATCAGGGTTGGTGCCGATACATTCATGGTCATGATCGTCGAGAAGACCTGTACGGTGATCAACATCCATACGATGGAGATGAGAGAGATACTTGATGTTGACACAGTCGTTCTTCTTAGCGGAAAGCTGCCGAACGATGGTCTGTACAGAGAGCTTCAGGGCAAGGTCAAGGAAGTCTACAAGATAGGTGACGCACGGTCCCCGCACCAGATGGGCGAAGCGAATCGGGACGGTCATTTCGTGGGAAGGCTGATCTAGCCGACCGGGCTGGCCACCTGAACCAAGCTAGGGAAGCCTTTACCGTCCTAGCTGGACTCCATCGGCGGGGTTATCTGGCGGTACAGACCTCCGCCTACAGCGACGACCAAGTCCGACATCCTCCCTTGTGTTGTCCTGCTGTTGACGTTCTCTGTGAACGTGACCAGCGTGGACGTGAGGTCGTCCGTCTCTATCTCGTAGACGGCCAGGAACTTGCCGTGAGCGTCGTCCGGGTTGGTGTTCTCATACCTCGATGCACGAACAAAGCCCGATGTTTCCAGAATGTCGGGCAGGTGTACTTCATCGTACCACTTGTTGAACTCAGCCTCTCTGGATGGGTCAGCGCAGTTGCTCTCCACGGTCATGAGCCATTTGTCCATTCTGGTTGCCCTCCACTTGGCGGGATTCGGCTATGACGTAGGGGCACGGCGTGCCGTGCCCCTACGAATGGTTAGGATACCATGCAGGTGGTTGGGCATAATCACCCAACAGTCCAACTCGATAAACGGGAAATGGTCGGGTATGGCGAGCCAGCACTCTGCTACGATCCTGCGCAGATCGGGATCATCGAAGAGACATGTCTCGTCATGCGTGCATATCGTGACGAAGTATGCACCGTCCTGGGAGTAGTCATATCCCTTAAGGCGGATCGAGCGGCGGTTGTGACCCTCACGGAGCGGGGGCATGACACCCAGTCCAGGTTGCTAGTCCTGCCTTCTCTCAATGGCCGCCAGAAGGATTCCTGCAGCTATCAGCAGCCTGCGGTCGATGGGCGGGTTCGCGTCCGCTATACGCATGTCGTACTTGAGTACGAAGAGATTGAAGTGCTGGTCGATCTCGGCGACCGGTGCCTCGTAGGTGGTCTCGGCGACGTAGTGCTGCGGTACCCAGTTGATCCATCGGCTGAGCAACGCTCCGAGCAGGCTCCTTTCCTTCAACTTGCCGATCTCCTGACCATCCGGTGACAGGAACATCCACTGATCCCTCACCAAAGACCTGAGGAACGTCCGCCTGACGGCCCCGACGGCTTCGCCGGTCGTGGAGTCCTGGACATCATACCTGGCGGCGATATCGAGTATGTGAGGTGTCTTGATCCTGAGTAGCTCGGTCGTCTGGCGCTCGTCCGAGTGAATGCGGAAGTCCTCCTTCAGTTTGAAGGCCAACTGCTTCGAGTACAGGACGACATTCCCCATCTCGTCATAGACGTGGAACGCTCCACCGAAGACCTTGAACACCTTCCTGCGAAACAGGTAGTAGTGATGCATGAACTCGGGCCTCAGGTTGCTGGCGGCGGACACGGCACACCTCCCTCATGTGGTTGGACACGTCCACGGTATTCTAGGCTATTCGTGGGTGATTATCCAGCGGGAAAGCACGCGTGAGGGCCACAGAGGAGGCGATTATAGAGGCTTGACTCCACGCAGGATCGCCGCGGGGCCTTCGAGCTCCATCGACAGGTATCGCAGGCCCGACTGCTCGACGACGCCGGAAAGCTCGGGGAGCATTAGCACCTCCTTGCTCCCTATCCAGTAGGCCAGCGTTGTCCATATCGAGCCCCCGAGGTCGGACACGGTTGCCCTCACGGTGCCGAAGGACGGCCTGCCGCAGCCGTCCATGACAGCCATGACGCCGCCCGGCTTCAGCACTCGGTCGACCTCACGCAGTCCTTTCGCCTTGTCCCTCCAATGGTGCAGTGACGCGAAGCTGACTACTGCGTCGAAAGACTCATCTTCGAAGCCGAGCCGGTGGACATCATGGGCCTCGGCCCGGATGCGATGGCCAAGGTTCAGCCTTTGGGCCCGCCTTCCCGCTTTGCGGGCCATGTCGGCCGAGATGTCGCTGGTGACGATCATCTCGATCGTGGGGTAGCGCTCAGCCAGAGCCACCGCGAGCCGGCCATCGCCGCCGCCGATTTCCAGCAGTGTCTTCGTGGTCTCGGGGAGGGCAGCCCTCTCGGCAATGTACACGTACGCGGGCTCCATCACGTTGGCGATCCAGCTGTACACAACGCTGACCGGCCAGTTGAACTCGTCGGGCTCCAGCAGTCGTAGCAGGGGCTTCATGTCCGGGATCCTGTAGAGGGTTGGATGCTCGCTGGTGTTCTACAGGGCCTTGCGCATCCGGTAGAAGGCCAGGGTCTGCCCGCCTCCGAGGGAAAGCCGTCGCTCTGCGGCGACGGAGAATCCGAGCCTGAGATAGAGTCGGATGGCGCTGTGGTTGTCCGCTTCCACATCCAGTGTCAGCGCCGATGCCGCGTTCCTGAGTGCCAGGTCCTGAGCTTCTCCTATGAGCCTGGTCCCGATGCCGTTGCCCCGATGGTCAGTGTAGACGGCCACGTTGCTTATGTAGACCTCGCCCTTGGGAACGTCCCCGACTGCGTTTCGGCTTCTCAACAGGCCCGGTGCCCTTCGGATGATGCCGAACTTGAGTTCCCTAAGCAGCAGGAGACCGGTGCGCCAGTTCTGTTCCCGCCTTGTGCGCCAGTCGTATGCCAGCAGCATTCCCACGTTCTTGCCGCTCAGTTCGGCGAAGAGGGCATTCTCGCAGCTGAAGAGATTGCGGGGCTGCCGGTGAAGCGATCGCAGGACCCGGCTCGCGCTATCACCGTAGATGGCTGGAAACAGCGTCGGTGAGGAGAGCAGCGCCAATTCCGCGAAGTCGTCTGCATCGGCCGGGCAGCCCCGGCGGATCATGACGTGGCCGTTGCGGAACAGCCGCAGGATTGCGGCCGAGACCCTGGCTATTAGCGTTCTGACTATGCCCGGCACTTTCGTCCCGTCCGATTCAGATTATATCCATCGAGTCCGCTTGCTTCTACTCTTCGCTGAGGTCAGGGTGGGGAAGGAGCGTTCGGCGAGAGCAGCCTCCACCAGTTCCTGGAAGCGCTGGCGGTCGCTGGCGTTGACCACGGCCTGCTCATGGGCTTCGCTGAGCGCGACCGGATAGCCGTGCCCTCGGCAACACTGATCGAGTATGAGGCTGTGGAGCAGATCGACCAGATCTCTCTCCTCCACCCAGCGGGGGAATTCCATCCGGCCTATCTCCTCGTCGGTCTTGAGGTAGCAGAACCTGATCTCGTGCTCGCCATACCTCTCGCGCACGATGGAGGAACGGCTGGTGAAGGTAGCTGATCTCTCGCCGTGCTCCAGCACGGCGGAGAAGACGCTGCTGTCCTGGATACCGGCCACTTCATCACACGGCCTGTCCGCTGGTGGGAAGGAGCGGCAATGCAGGTCGCAGTTGGGTGGATCATGAGGACAGACGGCTACGCGTAGCGCGTTCACCACGTCTGTGCTCCTCGGGAAGCTGATGTAGCTGGCGACCGCGAGTTGCCTTTTGTGGCCGGCGTCCCTGAGTCTGGCCAGTCCCGCCAGGAAGCCGTTGTCCAGGAGTTCGGTCTTGACGAAATCCGGATACGTCTGTCCCGCGAGGCCCCACATTATCAGCGAGCCGTCGAAGAGGGCCAGCGTGGGTATGTGCGGTGGCGACTCCAGGGCCAGGTCCGCCAACGCGATGCACTCCGCGACATCGCGTTTCATCCCCAGGACTGCACCCTCTAGGCGCTGCTCGTCGCTGCCCTGCGGGTTGGTGATGGCTAGGTTCTGGCTTCCCGTGTAGAGCGTAGGGGAGTTGCTAAGCAGGGCGTCGGGATTGCTCCCGTAGCGCAGCATCACAGTGCCGATGTTGATCAGGGCACAGCGCGCAGGGCTGTGCCGGTCCACGTCGATGTGCGAGCCGTCGCTCGCAAGCACGGCGAAGGCTTCTGGCAACAGCACCGGCGGGTGGCGCATAGCCGGGTCGTCGCCGATCCCGGCCACCAGCCAGCTCGTTCTGGACGCCTCGACCCTTTTCCTGAGGGTATCCAGGTCCCCGGACTGTGCGTGGAGCGTGTGTACTGCGCGATCGAGGCGAGCAGCCCTGTCACGGCGCTCGGCCGCCAGGCCCGCCGCCATCTCCTCCACTTGAACTGCCACCCGGGCCAGGTCGAGAGACATGTCTCACCCTCGTGTCGCAGAGTATAGCACACCCGGCCCGGCGGATACAATCGTACACGAGGTGATATACTTGAGAGAGATGGGGGTAGGCTCTACACGAACACTCCTCTACGTATTCCGCTTTTCAAACGCTTTGGCGTTTCTGTTATAATCATGGCAGCAGTCCAGCTAGAAGGATCGAAGTGCCAAGGATATCGCGTAACCTCATCATCTATCTGCTCATCCTGGCGGCCATGGTAGCTGTCTTCTACTGGATCGTCGGCCCCAGCGGTGGGCCCGAACGTCTTACCACGTACGAGATGTTCCAGAAGCTCGAGACGGGGCAGTGGGATGTCACTCTCAAAGGCCAGACGCTCACGGCGGTCGAGAAAGGACAGGACGAGGAGTTCGTGACAAGCGTTGCCGCCGAGTTCGACCCGTTCGAGCACTTCGGGGACAGAGCGACGGGTGCCGATCCCGCCATCGCGATCAACATCGAGGAGACGGGTGGCTTCAGCTGGGTCAGTCTCCTCATCAACTTCCTGCCGATAATACTCATTGTTGGTCTGTTCCTGTTCATATTCCGCCAGGCGCAGGGTGGCTCCAACCAGGCGATGTCGTTTGGCCGGAGCAGGGCCCGCATGGTCACCGGGGACAAACCCACCGTAACCTTCAGCGACGTGGCCGGTGTTGACGAGTCGAAGCAAGAACTCCAGGAGGTAGTCGAGTTTCTGAAATTCCCGGAGAAGTTCATATCGCTTGGCGCGCGCATACCTCGCGGCGTGCTGCTGATTGGGCCGCCCGGCACCGGAAAGACGCTGCTGGCGCGGGCCGTGGCTGGTGAGGCGGCCGTCCCCTTCTTCTCCATCAGCGGAAGTGAGTTCGTGGAGATGTTCGTCGGTGTCGGCGCGTCTCGCGTGCGGGACCTCTTCGACCAGGCGAAGCGCAATGCGCCGTGCATCATTTTCGTTGACGAGATCGACGCGGTGGGCCGGCATCGCGGGGCTGGGCTGGGTGGGGGGCACGACGAGAGGGAGCAGACGCTGAACCAGATACTCGTGGAGATGGACGGGTTCGATTCCAGCGTGAAGGTCATAGTCCTCGCCGCCACGAACCGGCCGGACATCCTTGACCCTGCGCTCTTGAGGCCGGGCAGGTTCGATCGACGCGTGGTACTCGACGAGCCCGACATCAACGGCCGCAAGGCCATCATGGAGGTCCATGCCAGGGGCAAGCCTCTGGACGAGGACGTGGACTTCGAGGTAGTGGCCAAGCAGACGCCGGGGTTCAGCGGTGCCGATCTGGCCAACCTGGTGAACGAGGCCGCCATCCTGGCGGCCAGGCGCGACAAGAAGAAGATCGCCCTGGCCGAGTTCCAGGAGTCAATAGACAGAGTCCAGCTCGGGCCAGAGCGCCGGACGCGTGTGATAAGCCAGAAGGAGAAGCAGATCGTCGCCTACCACGAGGCGGGGCACGCGCTCGTGGCACGCCTGCTGCCGGGCTCAGACCCGGTGCACAAGATATCCGTAGTGGCCAGGGGCATGGCGGGTGGCTATACCAAGCAGCTGCCGACGGAGGACCGCCACTTCTACTCGATAGTCCAGCTGCGCGACAAGATCACCGGCGCGTTGGGTGGGAGAGCGGCGGAGGAGATCATCTTTGGCCCGGACGAGGTCACCACCGGGGCCCGGAGCGACCTGGAGGTGGTCACGGAGCTGGCGCGCAGGATGATCAAGGAGTATGGGATGAGTGCGAAGCTCGGCCTCCGGACCTTCGGTCGCAGGGAGGACATGGTGTTCCTGGGCAGGGTAGTAGACGAGCAGAAAGACTACGGCGACACGATAGCCGACGAGATCGACCAGGAGATCAAAGTACTTATAGACGAGGCGTACGCCGAGGCCAAGGACGTACTGGCTAAGAACAAGGATAGACTTATTCACATCGCCAAGCGTCTAATCACCGAAGAGACGCTTGAAGGCGATGCTTTGGAGACTGCATTCACCGAACCGATCTCCGAGGATGCCTCCGAGGAAGCGCCGGCCCCTCAGTCTTAGGCAAGAGCTGCAGGGCATATCGTCTAACCGTTCTCCGTCCCCTCATCCCGTTCCCAGATAGGCCTGGTGAAGTGCTGGAGGTACTCGCGCCTCATCTCGTCACCGATCTCCTTGATCTGCCGCTCGGTACTCGCCGCGAGCTCCTCCAGTTCGGCCATGTCGATCTCTACGTCCAGGAGTTGGGTCAGTACCCCGAGCACTGCTTTGGAGGCCCTGGGGTTGGCTATCTTCGCCGTGTACTTCGCCGTCTCGCCGAGCAGGCACAAGCCTTCCAGCCCCCTGGCCTTGGCCGCACCGGCCAAGACGCCGTTCAGCCCCGCAACGTAGAAGTCGCCGGTCAGCACCGCGCCGCACTTGCTCAGTTCGTCATGGAGCGCCGCTGATGTTGCGGCCCCGATAACCCTCGGCTTGTCGGGATAATGCTCCGTGAGCGCGGCTGCGAGTGTACACACTCGCCGGATGCCGAACTTGCCCGCCACGTCCAACACCATGTTCGCGTATTCGTGCGCCTTCGCTGCCGGCTGCGCCTCGGAGACGAAGATCACGAGATCGGGCCCGGTGTCGCCCCGCTTCCAGAAGTGGAACTTGCTGGACGGGAACTCCGGTGCCTCGATGACATTGTCCTTGATGAACACCCCTCCCGGCTCGAAGAAGCCGGAGGGGCCGATCTCGGCGAATTCCTCGGCCTCCAGCTTGTCCTTCAGGTAGGTTGCGGCAATGAGCGCCACATTGCCCACTCCGGGCCACGCAGCAACCAGCCAAGGATCAGTCAGCTCGGGTTCATTGTGTATCCTGACCCCCTTCATGGGACCTCCCTGTGTGTTATCGTCATGAGACTGCGCTACTTCCCGATGCAGAACCGGCTGAAGATCGCGTCGAGAAGCTCCTCTGTAACCGTCTCGCCTGTTATCTCCCCCAGAGCGTTTATGGCGGCCGTCAGGTCTATGGTGACGAGGTCCTCGGGTGCTCCTTCCTCGAATGAGGCCAGGGCCAGAGACAGGCCCCTGTCAGCTCTGACAAGGGCGTCCTTATGACGCGGACTGGCAACAAGCACGGCATCCGAGGGTACCACTGTACCGCCAAGGATCGCACTGGCCATGGCGCTCTCCAGCTCGGGAATGCCTTCCCCGGTGAGCGCCGAGGTGTGGACTCGCAGCCATGGCAACCCGTCGAGTTCAGCCTTCGGCGACAGATCGCACTTGTTCACCGCCACGAGCACTGGCCTCGCGCCAATGGACTCCGCTAGTGTGCAGTCGGCCTCGGTCAGTGGCTCGCTGCCATCCACTACGAACAGTACGAAATCGGCCTTGTCTATTGCCCGCCTGCTTCGCTCTATGGCGAGAGCTTCGATCTCGTTGCCGCCATCCATGATACCAGCGGTGTCAATCAAGACGAATGCAATGCCCTTGATGTTCGCTGCCTCCTCCACGGTGTCCCTCGTTGTCCCCGGGGTCGGCGTCACGATTGCCCGGGACTCCCTGAGGAGGCGGTTGAGCAGGCTCGACTTGCCTACGTTGGGGCGGCCCACAATGGCCGTTCTCACCCCCTGCCTGTAGATAATGCCGGCGTCGGCGGTCGATACGAGCTCCTGTATGCTTGCCAGGGCGGCGCGAAGGGACTCCGATACGTTCTGCTCTTCGACCTCGTCCTCCGGGAAGTCGACCCGCGCGGTCAGGTAGGCCAGAACGTCCGTGAGGTCGTGCCGCAGCTGCCTGATTGGCTGCGACAGCCGCCCACCCAGCCCCTGCACGGCCAAACGAAGCCCCGCCTGAGTCTTGGCCTGGATTACGTCCAGCACGGACTCCGCCTGGGCCAGGTCGATCCTGCCGCTCAGGAAAGCGCGCAACGTGAACTCGCCAGGGTTGGCCAGCCGCGCCCCCTCCCTGAGGGCGAGCTCCAGGACGCGCTGCAGCGCCATCGGGCCGCCGTGGCAGTTGACCTCTACGATGTCCTCTCTAGTGTAGGTGTGCGGAGCGCTCATGTAGGCGACCAGCACCTCGTCCACGACGTCGCCGGTGGTCGGGTCCACGATGTGGCCGTAGACCAACCGGCGGCTCTCCAGCCTTCTGGTGAACAGCCTGTTGGCGATAGCTTGGGACTCCGGCCCGCTGAGCCTCACTATGCCGATGCCGCCCTCGCCGATCGGGGTCGAGACCGCCGCAATGGTGTCCTGGTACATCGCTATGTTAAGTATACACTATCGTAGGGAGGTCACCCTGCTAACCGGCGTTAGGTGGTCCCGCCCGCCCGCCCACGGGCGCTCCGCACCCCGACCGTTGCGCCTGCAATGCCACTGTGCTATGATATCGCCTGCCGATATCGGCAGGCGATAATAAGAACCGGAGGCCACCTTGCTGCAAGACTTCTTCCTCGGCTTCATCAAGATACACATCCTGTATCACGCCGCCAAGGAGCCGGTATATGGCGCTGAGATGCTGGAGGAGCTGGGGCGGCACGGGTACAGTCTCAGCCCCGGTACTCTGTATCCGACGCTTCATCGATTAGAGCGAGAGGGATATCTGCGCATGGAGCGGAGAACCGTGGGAGGCAGGGTGCGCAAGTACTATTCTGCCACCGAGCTCGGCCTCTCGGTGCTGAGCGAAGCCAAGGAGAAGATAGCCGAGTTGACTGAAGAGGTGCTGTTCGACAGATGACGGACGACCGCGAGAGCAGGGTTCTCGGCATGAGCCGCAATGTGTTCTTTCTGGGCGTCGTCAGCTTCCTGACGGATGTGTCCAGCGAGATGATCTTCACGCTGCTGCCCCTGTTCCTGAAGAACGTGCTCAGCGTCGGTTTGCCCGTCATAGGCCTTGTCGAGGGGATAGCGGAGGGGACGGCTAGCCTTCTGAAGGTCTTCAGTGGTTGGCTGAGCGATCGCCTGGGGCGGCGCAAGAGCTTGGCTGTCGTGGGGTATGGGCTATCTACGCTCGCCAAACCGGCTCTTTACTTCGCGGGGAACTGGGGCATGGCCGCAGGCGTGCGATTCGCGGACCGGGTGGGGAAGGGCATTCGCACGTCGCCGCGCGACGCGCTGGTGGCCGACTCGTCCACGCCGGAGGAGATGGGCAAGAGCTTCGGCTTCCATCGAGGAATGGATACCGCCGGCGCGGTCCTGGGCCTCGGGCTGGCTGCGGCGATAGTCTATCTGGTGCAGAGGGGCGGTCTCGAGCTGACAAAGGACGCATTCCAGACGATTATCCTGGTGGGCGTCGTGCCAGCGGTGCTGGCGGTCGCGGTGCTGGTGCTCTTCGTCCGCGAACGGAAGGGGGCGATAGGATCTCCGCCGGTCGGCGCCGAAGCGTGCGAGGACGATGGGACTCCGGCTTCACGTCAAGGCGGCTTCGATCTGCGGTTCAAGGTCTTCCTGGCTATAGTCGTGGTGTTTACGCTGGGGAACTCCAGCGATGCCTTTCTGGTGCTGCGCGCCCAGAACCTGGACTTCTCGGTAGTCCGCATTCTGCTGCTTCTGCTGGTCTTCAATGCCGTATATGCAGCTGTCTCCGCACCGGCGGGGTCCATCTCGGACAGGCTGGGGAGGAAAGGCGTCATCATGGTGGGGTGGGCCATTTACGCTATCACATACCTGGGATTGGCCCTGGCCTCGGAGGCATGGCACGTGTGGTTGCTGGTGGCCCTGTACGGGCTGTACTACGGCGTGGCGGAGGGAGTCACGCGGGCCTTTGTTGCCGACATCGTCCCATGTGAGCGCAGGGGGACGGCCTACGGACTGTATCATACCGCCGTGGGGCTCTCTCTGCTTCCGGCCAGCCTGATCGCGGGCTGGTTGTGGCACCTGGTTGGCCCGGCAGCGCCGTTCTACTTCGGGGCCGGCATGGCAGCTGCTGCGATGGCAGCGTTCGCCCTGCTGATCAGGGAGTAGGAGGGTGGCGCGTTCCTCGACTTGACGTCCGGCCAAAACCTGCGTATCATCGCCCCGAGTCTACTCCCAGGAGATGGTCTATGTCGGATAGAGTCGCGATCTTCATCGACGGCAGTAACCTGTACCATGCGCTCAAGTCGAACTTCAATCGCTACGACTTGAACTTCACCGAGTTCGTGAGCAAGCTGTGCGGATCTCGCCGGCTGTTCCGGGCCTACTACTATAACGTTCTCCAGGACCCCACACAGAGGGCCGACGCCCATCGCGACCAGCAGGACTTCCTGGCCGCTCTCCGGGAGACGCCGTACCTTGAGGTGCGGCTCGGCGGCACGAAGCTGGCTCAAGGCGTTACGGTCGAGAAGGGCATAGACGTCATGCTGGTGACGGACTTGCTGAACTTCGCATGGAAGGACATGTATGATGTGGCTGTCGTCGTCAGTGGGGACGCGGACTTCGCCTACGCTCTGCAGGCGGTGAAGAACCTAGGCAAGTATGTGGAGATAGCCTGTTTCGAGAGCAACGTATCGCGGGATCTGCTTGATGTGGCCGACAACAAGCAGGCGCTGGGTCGCGATTTCTTCAAGGGTCTCTGGGCCCACAAGGGCCCGCCCCGACGCAAGAAGAGACCGGCGATCAGGACAACGGCCGGTCAGGCCGAGAAGCCCTCCTGAAGCTCTGTGGTTGTCAAGCGAGGTCCCTGAGGGCCTTACGGAACATGTCCCTGTGGTGCTTTTCTCTCTCGTAGGCGATTCGGAACGACTTTGCAGCTTCCTCCCTGCCCTCCTCCTCCGCCTCCCGGATGAATTTGGGATACATGGACATTATCTCCAGGTCCTCGCCCTCGGCGGCGTCCTTAAGGTTCTCCTTCGTTGACTTCACAGCACCCATGACAACGAGATGAGTGAGGGCGTGCACGCTCTCGGCACCTCCGGCCTCCTTGAAGAGCTGGGCTATCTCAACCATCCCTTCCTCGATCGCCTGGTGGGCATAGGCGAGGTATTCGATGTAGGTCTGAGCTTCGTCGGCGAAGGCGATCTTCAGGTTCTCATCGGTCTTGGACATGTTGTGCCTCCTGTTGGGTTCGGTCGGCAGGACGCGTACAGCTTAGCGCAGGTCTGTGACGGTTTCAAGATGTTCCAGTTCGTTTGTGGCTGCCATCGAGCGTTGGGTGGTCCCAACCTGCCCACGGGAGCTCTGATTCCGAGCCCTCGTCACGAAGGGGTCGCAAGGGAGCATCCGCTCCCCGATCGGGATGTCTTCCCGTAGTAGTCGCCTGACCTGGCTGGGACGTTCAGAGCTACGGGCGTCTGCCGGGGGCGTAAGCCCCACACCCGTAGGGGTCAGGGCACCTGACCCCTACCCTTCACAACGTCTATTCTCGTGGGGGGTTGTGGTGGGGGGGTGCGCGATTATATTAGGGTAGCCTCTGTTGAGTATGTCAGCCCTGTTGACATGAGGTGGGCGCTCCCCTATGATTACGGTGGCAGAACTTCGTGTGCGGTCAAGGAGGAATAGGACTAATGCGGGCGAAAGGCACGGCAAACATCGTTCTCATGATCACCGTGGCGACTCTGATCTTGGTTCTGGGGTGCAGCGGGACTAGCGGAGAACCTGTGTCGGAGATCACTGTTGAAGAGGCGACGCAAGTCCTGGACGATGCAGTAGCGTACGCGGAGTCGGTCGATATCGAGGGACTCTGCAGCATCAGCAGCTCCGAGATCATGTGCAGGCGGGCCTGGGCAGACGCCCGGGAGTGGGCTTCGGTACCCGCAGAGATGCCAGCAGTGATGGATACCTACATACAGCCGACCATCGAACTCGCTGATGGGTCCCAGGCTACCGGGGGCCGGGTCCTCGTGCCCTCCAGCACGAGGGGCGATGGCTCCCAGTACAGAACGGACTTCCTGGTCTTCAATGCAGGGTCTCACGGGTTGAAGGCGCTGAACGCCATATACTGGTCAGGGATAGGCCTGGGCGATATCGATGGTGACGGGCTCGCAGTGACGCAGCCGCAGACCTAATAGATGTGCGTATGACCTCCCTTGCCCCTTTCTGACCATTCCACGATTCCTCTCGGTGATCTGACACCACGCCATCATGCGTTGGGTGGTCCCACCCGCCCGCCCACGGGAGCGCTGCTCCCGATCCCTCGCCGTCAGGAATGGTAGGGCGTCTGCCCTCGGATGCCTGCGGGTAGCAAGGGAGCATCTGCTCCCTTGTCGGGGGTGGCTTCCTGTAGTAGTCGCCTGACCAGGCGTTCGCAGTCTCGCGGTTGCGATTGTCTGCCGGAACCGAAGACCCCCCGCGTGGAGGTCAGGTTACCTGCCCCCTACCTTTCGGGACGGTGAAGCCCCCGAAAGCGTATGTGGGAGGGCGGGTGGGAAAGATCAACGTCCGTTGGCGTGGGGACTGCGGTGGAGGGAGGCCCGATGGGGCGAAGCGGGTTCAAATTGACAGGGAACGGTGGCCGAGGGTATCATTTTACGGGTTATGCGCGCACGACAAAGGGGCGCGCATCGAAGCTAAGAGGAGGTAACGAAGTGCCCTACGACAACATCATATTGGAAAAGGAAGGCTTTCTTGCGACGTTGACTCTAAACAAGCCGGACCGGAACAACTCGTTCGACTTCCCGATGATGAATGAGATCGACGACGCAATCAATGACGTGGCCCAGGACAGCGATATCAGGGCGCTGATCATCACCGGCGCGGGCAAGGCGTTCTGCACCGGAGGCGACGTGAGCTATCTGGGGACGCTGATAGAGGACAGGGCGGCGTTCTCCAGGACCACCATAGGTGACGCGGTGCGACGGATCGGGACCATGCCTACGACCGTGCTGAAGATCCGCAACATGATGAAGCCGGTGATCGCGGCAGTGAACGGCACCGCCGCGGGCGGAGGCATGGGCCTGGCGATTGCCTGCGACATGAGGGTCGTCTCGGACAAGGCCAAGTTCAGCACCATATTCATCAAGCGCGGCGTGATCCCCGACTGCGCCGCAACGTTCAACCTGCCGCGTTTGGTCGGCATGGCCAAGGCCTGCGAGCTGGTCCTGACCGGCAAGGTAATCACCGCGCAGGAGGCTGAGCGCATCGGCCTGGTAAACAAGGTCGTGCCCCACGACGAGCTCATGCAGGCGACCAAGGAGTTTGCCAACGAGATAGCGCAGAACCCGCCGCTGGCGATAGGCCTGGCCAAGGCGGCGCTATACAGGGGACTGGAGGCCGAGGACCTCGGCGGGCAGATGGACTACGAGAACTACACGCAGAATGTCCTCATGGGCACGGAGGACTTCCAGGAGGGAATCAACTCCTTCATGGAGAAGCGCGAGCCCATCTTCAGGGGCAAGTAGTCCCGCCTCTTTATAGGGAGGGGCGCTGGTCGAAACCCGCGACACGAAAGGGGAGACAATTGGAGTACAAGACGGTCATCTATGAGAGGGACGGCAATGTTGGGGTGATGACCCTCAACCGCCCCGAGGTCAAGAACGCATTCGATGCCACTATGCAGGCCGAGATGGATGCGGTTGTGACCGAGGTGGCCAAGGACGTGGATGCCAGGGTGCTGATAATCACCGGTGCCGGCAAGGCATTCTGCACCGGTGCCGACGTGGCATACCTGATGTCGATCGGTGAGGAGCACAAGCTGCACCAGACGGCAATGGAGGAGATGATAAGGGGGGACAACAACATCCTGACGACGGTGATCAAGATCAGGAACCTGCCCAAGCCGGTGATCGCTGCGGTGAACGGGACGGCGGCGGGCGGCGGTCTCGCGCTCGCACTGGCGTGCGATTTCCGGGTGGCATCCGATCAGGCCAGGTTCAACATGATCTTCACCAAAAGGGGCGTGATACCGGAGTCGGGCTCGACGTACACCCTGCCGAGGCTGGTGGGAGCGGCGCGCGCCCTCGAGCTGATTTTCACGGCGGACACGGTGGACGCCGCCGAGGCCGAGCGCATCGGCATGGTGAACCACGTCTATCCGGCGGGCGAACTCATGTCGAAGACCAAGGAACTGGCCTCCAAGATCGCCCAGAACTCACCCATCGCGATGGGGTTCTCCAAGGCGGCCATTTACAAGGGTATGGTCGAGACGGACATAGCCGCACAGATGGACTATGAGGCCTACATTGAGAATGTCCTCTTCGGCACGGAGGACTTCCAGGAGGGCATCAAGTCTTTCATGGAGGGACGCCCCGCGCAGTTCAAAGGCAAGTAGCGGGGGATAGGAGGAGCCCGATGGCCGTTGAAGGTCTAGACTTCACCAAAGAGGACGGAGTAGCGCTGATCCGGTTCAACCGCCCGGAGAAGCTGAACGCTGTCACCGAGGCCATGAGGACGGAGGTGCACAGGATAGCCACCGAGCTCCGCACGGATGACGACACGAAGGTGCTCGTATTCACCGGCGCTGGTGAGGCCTTCAGCACAGGTGCCGATGCGAGCGAGCTGACGGCCGACTACAGCGGCCCGATAGAGCCTTACATACTCAAGCGGCCCCTGGGCTGGTGGACGCTTCCGGTACGCTACTTCCCCAAGCCGACGATCGCGGCCATTCCGGGCGTCGTGGCCGGTGTGACCTTCTCGCTGACGCTGGCCTGCGACTTCAGGATCGCCTCGGAAAAGGCCAGATTCAGCATGGTATTCGTCAAGCGGGGCCTTGTCCCGGACGGGGGCGCGACGTACTACCTGCCGCGTATGGTCGGCACTTCGAAGGCGCTGGAGCTGATGCTGATGGGCGACACTATAGATGCAAAGCAGGCCGACGAGCTCGGACTGGTGACCAAGGTAGTGCCGCATGACCAGCTCATGGACGCGACGATGGAACTCGCAAGGCGGATCGCAAAGGGGCCGTCGGTAGCGGTCGAGCTTATCAAGAAGGGGGTCTACAAGGGGATCACCAACGATCTCGAGTCGCAGCTCGACTTCGAGACGCTTGCGCAGCGCATTTGCTTCCAGACCGAGGACTTCAAGGAAGGGATGACGTCCTTCCTGGAGAAGAGGCCGCCGGAGTTCAAGGGCAGATAGGCGCGACCACGTTTTACTCCGTACCTGAGGGGCGCTCGTTCGAGCGCCCTTTCTTTCTCTCCAGTCCCATTCTGAGCGCCTGACCGAGGGTGGACGCTGCTATGGGCTCTATGCCGCCGGGCAGTCTCAGGCCGTCGCCTCCCGCCGGGAGGAGGCAGTACTTGAACCCCAGGCGCGCTGCCTCGGACAGTCGCTTGTCCGTCTGGGAGACCTGCCTGAGCTCTCCGCTGAGCCCCACCTCCCCTACCGCGACCATGCCGGGCCTGACCGCTGAGTCGCGTACGCTCGACGCGATGGCCAGGGCCAGGCCGAGGTCGGCACCCGGCTCACTCACCTTGATTCCTCCCGCCACGTTGGCGATGACGTCCTGGCTACCGAGTCCGAGGCCGGCGCGCTTGCTCAGGACGGCGGTTACCATCAGCAAGCGATTGAAGTCCAGGCCGTTGGCGTTTCGTCGCGGCTGCCCGAACAGCGTTGGGGCTGTGAGCGCCTGTATCTCCACCAGCATGGGCCTCGTGCCCTCCATAGTGGGGACCACGACTGAGCCAATCGCTCCCTCGTCGTGCTGCGACAGGAACACCTGTGAGGGATTCGGCACCTCCACCATCCCCTGATCGCGCATCTCGAACACACCGACCTCGTTGGTTGAGCCGAACCTGTTCTTGACCCCTCGCAGCAGCCGGTAGGCGCTGAAGCGCTCCCCCTCGAGATACAGCACGACATCGACTATGTGTTCCAGCGTGTTGGGCCCCGCGATCGCCCCGTCCTTGGTGACGTGCCCTACAATAAGGATGGGCGTATTGGTCGCCTTGGCCCAGCTCATCAGCCGGAGCGTGCACTCGCGCACCTGGCTCGTGCTGCCGGGCGCGGACTGGATGTCGCCACACGACATCGTCTGGATGGAGTCGATCACCACCAGCGCGGGCGTCATGCCTGAGCCCTGGGCGATGATGCTCTCCAGGTCCGTCTCAGCGAGCAGGAACAGCCGCTCGCCGACCAGACCAAGTCTGTCGGCCCTGAGCTTGGTCTGGTGCGCCGATTCCTCTCCCGACACGTAGAGCACGCTGCCGAACCGCCGCGCGGCGGCATCCGCCACCTGGAGGAGAAGGGTGGACTTGCCTATGCCGGGGTCGCCGCCCACCAGCACGAGTGAGCCGGGGACTATGCCGCCGCCGAGCACGGCATTGAATTCGTTCAGCGGCAGCCTCAGGCGCGGCGCCGAGTCCGCGGGCAGCCGGGATAGCTCCTGCGGAGGGTTCGCGGTCGCGCGTGCCGTCTCCTTCTTCCTGGGGGCGGTCTCGACCAGGGTGTTCCAGGCGCTGCATTCGGGACAGCGGCCCATCCATCTGGGACTCTCGGTGCCGCACTCCTGGCAGACGTAGGTGCTCTTGGCTTTGGGCATAAGTTGTCTCTCTGAGTGACTACAGCGGATATTATACAGGAGGTGCCAAAGGACAGGAAAGGCGTTGGCTCGTTAGGTGCGTCCGCTGGACGGTGCCCCTGTATCTGCAAACTCGGTAGTCTTGACATTGGGTCTATGATAATAGCGGAGCATCGTCAAGGAACGTCATGCCACAGAGGTCGCTATGCGGTTACCGTGCCGTGCTCATCCCGGGGCTGTCTGGCGTGAAAGAGACTACCGATGTATTCCAGGTCGTGTTCCACAGTTGTGGTGATAGCCTCCGCCGTGTTGCTCCTCTGCACTGCTCTGGTGGGTTGCGGTGGTGAGTCGCTTTCTGTGGAGATGGTGTCCCCCCAGGATGGGTCACACCTGAGCTTTGAGCTGTTCAAGGTGAGCGGCACGGTCTCGCAGGCCGAAGCCGAGGTTGTTGTGGAGGGCTCCGGCGCATGGGTGCGTGAGGACGGGACATTCTATGCCTATGTACAGTTGGGGGAGGGCGACAACTCCCTCGAGGCGGTGGCCACGCTTGGTGGAGAGACGGCGCGAACGGCCATTGAGTGCAGCTCATCGGGGGCCATTCCATTTGAACGCACAGAGGGTGAGAAGGTTGTTGTTGCTGTCGGTCAGGAGTTCGAGATATCCTTGGACGTGACGCTCCGGCTTGGCCATGATTGGGAGGCTGGCTATGACAGGCGCATGGTCGCGCTGGTAGACAGGTCGTACGAGAACGGCCCATCGACGCCGCAAGGGATTCGCCGTTTCCGGTTCAGGGCGCTGGAGGGAGGGCACACGGAGATTACGTTTGCCCTGATTCATGGCGGCTCCGGGCCCATCTTCGAGTTGCGGGTGGTGAGCGTCGAAGTATCGTAGCCGGACAGGATGATCAAAGAGCCTGCCTCTCGTGCTGAGGTAAGAAAGAAGGGGAGCCCCCTGGGGGCTCCCCTTCCAATCTGCACTGGCTCAGTTGACCTGGCTAGCCCTGCTCGGCCAGCTTGGCCATGATCCTATCTCGGACGTTCTCCTGGACCAGCTCGATCCGCACGCCGTTCGTCTTGGCGGGGTCGAAGTGGGCGAAGGCCATGATACCGACCATCTTGAGGAAGCAGATGTTCTCCAGCCCCTGCGCCTCGGCGTTGGCAACCTCCTTTTCGAGGTCGGCCACTTCGAAGCCGAGGTGATGTACGCCCTCACCATGCTCCTTCAGGAAATCGGTGTAGAGGCACTCACCGTCCACGACCTGTACCATCTCCAGCCGGATCGGACCCATTTGGGCGAACGTGACCCTCATGGTATACGGGCAAGGCTTTCCCTTGTAGATGACGTCCGGCGGAAGCTGGTGCTCGGCAATCTCCTCGAACTGCAGGCCGAACGCCTTGCTGTAGTAGTCGACAGCCTTCTGAATGTCCTTGACAATGATGGCCAGGTGATCGAACTTCAAGTCGCCCAGCTTGAGCTGTGCCATCTCGTTTGCCTCCTTACCTACTATATCTCCAGGGCTGCCCGCCAGCCCTCTTTGATGGCCTCGAGTATCCGCCTCGGTTCAACGCAGTCGCCCACGCTCTTGACCTCGGCAACCTTGCCTTTGAGAGCCTGTGCGAGGTCCGTGTTGGCGGTGGACCCGGCGGCTATCACGATGGTGTCGGCCACTATGTTCTTCATGCCGTCGGCGGCGATCTCGGCCATCGAGGTTATGCCGCCGCGCACATGAACACGGACACCCGTATCCGCCGCCGCCTGGTACAAGACGTTCGGCACAAGGCGTACGCCTTTGTTCTTCAGCCTATCGACCAGGATCATCTTCATGTCGGGGTTCATGCTGTCCGCCATATACGCGCTTCTCCTGGCGACCGTGACCTGCTTGCCCCGGTCAGCCAGAAGCTCTGCGATCTCGCAGCCGACCAAGTCGCCACCTATGATCATGACCCTGTCGCCGACCTTGGCCTTTCCAAGCAACACGTCCTCTGCCATCACAACGTTGGAGAGCGTGCTGATCCCCGGTATCTGCTCGTCCGTGGGCATCGTGAACTTCACGCCTGTGGCCACGATAACGGCGTCCGGCTTCATCTTGGTGATGTCGGCTGCCTTGACTTCCTTGCCCAGCTCGATCTTGACCTTGTTCTTCTTGAGCTGGCCTACCTGGTACTTGACGAGGTCGTTGATCTCGGACTTGTGCGGTGGAATGGCTGCCTGGATAAGCTGTCCGCCCAGCTTCTTGCCCTTCTCGTACAGGGTGACATTGTGTCCCCTGAGGGCTGCGACTCGGGCTGCCTCCATCCCCGCCGGGCCCCCCCCGACAACGACCACCTTCTTTTTCTTCTTGGCGGCCTTGATCGCGAACTCATCCTCGCGGCCCAGCGCGGGGTTGACCACGCATGCGACACCATCCGCCCAGGAGAGGGTCTCGATGCAATTGTTGCAGTGTATGCAGGGGCGGATCTCGTCCAGCTTGCCAGCCTGGAGCTTATTAGGCAGCTCCGGGTCAGCCTGGACGGCCCTGCCCATTCCTACGAAGTCAAGCAGCCCTGCCTTCAGGGCGCTCTCGGCTATGTCCGGCTTCAGGCGCGCGGCGGCCAGCACCGGTCTGGTGCTCACCTTCTTGATCTGCTCGACCATGTTGAGGTACGGTGCCACGCCGTGGACCTCCACCGGGCACATGGTGTAGTACTGCCAGGCGTAGTCGTAGAAGCCGCCCTGGGAGAGGTGGACGGCGTCCGCGCCGGCGTCTATGAACATCGGCACTTGTATCAGGGTGTCCTGAAGCGTGACGCCGTACTCAGCGACCTTGCTGTTCGGGACGTAGAAGACCTCGAATATGCTGGTGCGGCACCAGAGTGGGAAGTTCTTGCCGACTTCCTTTCTCACGGCTCTGAGGGTGTCGCACATGAATCGGGCACGTCTCTCGACGCTCCCACCGTACTTGTCTCTGCGCTTGTTCCATACAGCTGAACGGAACTGGGTCTGGCCGTTGATGTTCGCACCGTGAATCTCGATGGCATCGAAACCTGCCGCCTTGGCCCTTCTCGCCGCCTCGACGAAGCGCTGGATGATCTGCTGGATGTCCTCGACGCTCAGTTCTCTGGGTAGCTCGGCCCCGAAGACCGCTCGCTGATCGGGCTTGGCCCAGATGCTGCCATGGTAGATCTGGATACAGGCCTTAGCGCCGTTTGCCCTGATCGTGTTGGCGAGCTTCTTCAGCCCGGGAATTACCTTGTCGTTGTCAATATTCAGGCCGAACGGGAGCCCGGCCCCGCCCGCGGCATCGACGTTGGCATTCTCGACAATGTCCATGCCGATGCCACCCTTGGCACGTGCGGCGTGGTACGCCAGGAACCTGTCGGTGACTTCGTTGCCGACGCACACATTGGTTCCCATTGGCGGATAGTACAGGCGGTTCTTGAGTTGAAGTGTGCCGATCCTGCCCGGGGAAAATAACCTCTCGTAACGTGGTTTGGCCATCTGACCTCCTTCCTGGTGGTAGGTGTTCAAAGCAGAATGCGGGTAGCACCCATGGTTGTTATAGGGAAATGCTCAGGCGGGCCCTTCCAAGGTGCCGGGCGCGTGAGGACGCCGGCGCGAAAGCAGCGGGCGGCTTGATATCGAAGGGGGCTGTTGTTGTGGGCATACGTAGGAGGATGGATGAAGGGCGCTTGCGAGCATGGTGGCGCAATACTATCTGATAATACGGCGCTTGTCAATGGGTGCGTTCAGCAGGAGTGTGACGGGAACGGCGCAGCAGGCCCGCGCCCCGCGAGGGTGGCGTGCGGGTGGGCAATAGGAAGGCGTATCGAGAATGGATCGACTGAGGGCTCGGCGGGCAAACAACGGCTAGGTCGAGGGGCTGACGAGTTGGCCCGTGTTGAGAATGATCTCCTCATTCTGGCAGTCGATCTGAACGGTATCGCCCGGGTGGAACCGCCCTTCGAGCAGTGCCTCTGACAGCGGGTCTTCGACCATGCGCTCGATGACGCGCCTCAGCGGTCGTGCGCCGTAGGCAGGATCGTAGCCCTTCTCGCCCAGGAAGTCCTTGGCAGCATCCGTTATGTCGATCTTGATGTCTCTCTCCTGCAGCTGCGTCTCGATCTGGGAGAGCATCAACTCGACGATCTTGCGGATATGGTCCCTGGTCAGCGGATGGAACACGACCGTGCCGTCGATGCGATTGAGGAACTCGGGACGGAAGGTCTTCTTCATCTCGTCGAGGACCTTGTCCTTCATCTTGTCGTACGATATCTGCGCTACCTTGGATTCGTCAGTACGCGACATGAATCCCATGGAACTCTCTTTGCGGATCGTCTCCGAGCCTATGTTGCTGGTCATGATGATGATGGTATTCCGGAAGTCGACCTTTCGCCCCTTGGCGTCCGTGAGGTGGCCGTCGTCGAATATCTGGAGAAGGATATTGAACACGTCCGGATGCGCCTTCTCGATCTCGTCCAGCAGGATGGCGGAGTACGACTTGCGTCTCACTGCCTCCGTGAGCTGTCCTCCCTCGTCGTAGCCCACATAGCCGGGAGGTGCGCCCACGAGCCGGGCTACGGCGTGCTTCTCCATGAACTCCGACATGTCGAGCCTGACCAGTGCCTCTTCGCTGCCGAACATGAACTCGGACAGCGCGCGCACCAGTTCGGTCTTACCAACACCTGTCGGGCCGAGGAATATGAAGCTGCCGATGGGACGACGCGGGTCCTTGAGGCCGGCCCTCGCTCTTCTCACGGCCTTGGCAATCGCGACAATGGCCTCGTCCTGCCCGACGATCCGCCTGTGCACCGCCTCCTCCATCTGGAGGAGCCGGGACGATTCGTCGGCGGCAAGGCGCGTTACGGGGATGCCGGTCCACATACAGACTACTTCTGCAATGTGCTCGTCTGTGACCACCTTCTCTTCCGAATCGAGCTCGGCCTGCCATTGCTTGCGCTGCTCTTCGATCTTGGTGTTGAGCTCGATCTCCCGCTCGCGCAGCTCCGCGCCGTACTCGTACTGCTGAGAGGCAATAGCCTCCTCCTTGTCCTTTCGGACTGTCTCCAGCCCCTTCATCGCCTCATTGAGGCTGAGCGGCAGGCTGGCGCGCTTGATGCGCAGGCGGGAGGCTGCCTCGTCGATAAGGTCTATTGCCTTATCGGGCAGGAACCGGTCCGGTATGTATCTGGCCGCCAGGCTGGCAGCCGTCTTGAGAGCTTCGTCGTCTATACTCAGGCGATGATAGTCTTCGTAGCGGCTTTTGATGCCTCTAAGGATCTCGATCGTCTGCTCGATCGTTGGCTCCTCTACCAGGATGGGCTGGAACCGGCGCTCGAGAGCTGCATCGCGCTCGATATGCTTGCGGTAGTCGTCAAGGGTCGTTGCGCCTATGCATTGTAGCTCGCCGCGTGCCAGTGAGGGCTTCAGTATGCTGGCCGCGTCAACAGCACCCTCGGCGGCTCCGGCGCCCACGAGGGTGTGTATCTCGTCGATGAAGATGACACAGTTCCCGGCGGTCTTTATCTCCTCGATAACCTTCTTGAGCCTCTCCTCGAATTCCCCCCGGTACTTGGTCCCTGCCACAAGGGAGCCGATGTCGAGAGTGAGGAGCCTCCTGCCCTGGAGGGTCTCGGGAACGTCGTTGGCTGCGATACGGTGGGCTATTGCCTCGGCAATAGCTGTCTTACCTACTCCGGGCTCACCGATAAGAACAGGGTTGTTCTTGGTTCGCCTGCTGAGCACCTGAATAACTCGCTCGATCTCCTTCATCCGGCCGATCACCGGATCGAGCTTCCCTGCGCGGGCCGCGGCAGTGAGATCGACGCCGAGTTGGTCCACCGTCGGGGTCTTGGTGGTGGGTCTGGGCCCGGCCTGCGGGCTGCTCTGGCTGAGGATGCGGTTGATCTCCGAATGTACTCGCTCGACCGTGACCCCCAGGCTCTCCAGCACGCCTGCGGCCACACCTTCGCCCTCGCGGAGAAGTCCGAGGAGTATATGTTCGGTACCAATATACTGGTGCCCGAGGAAGCGGGCCTCATCCACTGCGAGCTCTATGACTCTCTTCGCCCTGGGCGTGAGGCCAACGTCGCCCTGGTTCGAGCCTTCCCCGCGCCCGATGATGAACTCAACGGCGGCACGGATCTTGTTCAGTCCGATACCAAGGTTCGAGAGAACCCTGGCCGCCATCCCCTCTTCTTCTCTAACGAGGCCGAGGAGTATGTGCTCGGTACCGATGTAGTTGTGGTTGAACCTCCTGGCCTCTTCCTGAGCCAGTGCCAGTACTTTCCGGGCTCGTTCGGTGAACTTATCGAATCTGTTGCTCATTGCTCGCCCCCGAAGGGATTATGCAAGCGAAGCCAGTCAGGGCATACACCTACAACCCGATTTTACCACACGATATCTAACGATGAAAATAGCCCAAATTTACCATACCCTCCGATAATTTGGGCTATTTACTAGAGCTCCTGGCAGCGGCATATTTTCCACGGGGAGTTGCCTCCCGAGTATCGTCTGCGCTGGGGCATTTCACTTCCGTGTTCGGGATGGGAACGGGTGGGGCCGCCCCGCTCTAGCCACCAGGAATCACTTCCGTATTCAGTTGTCTATGTTCTATACCTTAGAACAGGTCTTCGTTCCCCTCCGGCATTCTGCCGTGCTCCTGGAGGAACTGCTGTATCAACTCACTTTCGCGCATAGTATACATCAGGGTTTCTTCATAATGCAAGTATCTGACCTTCTGCATCCATTCGTCATCCGGGTCCAGGTACTTCAGTTCATCCTGTATGCTGGAACCACTACCTATATAGACAACTTCCTTGTTATCGTCGAACAGACGGAATACGCCGTCCGAGTCGGGGGCCGCCTCGATATTGTCCTCGTTGAATTCGAGCCAGTCGCTGGGAGGCTCGGGCGCTTGGGAGATCTGCAAGCGGGCGTGGCACTTGAGGCACCTGGCGGCCTCGTCCTGAGCCAGCTTCTCGTCGTACCCGAGCTCGACCTCTGCGAACCCATTGGTGCGTTTTGCCGACTCCAGGCAAGGAGCGGTGACACGACCTCTTTGGTGGAAAGCCTCGTCGCGACCAAACCAGGGGTCGGCCTTGACAGGCTCGTCTCGCTCCGCGCCGATCTCGCCGGTGCCTCCCAGGTGTCTGTCGATGGAGGCTGCTGCCTTGCGCCCGGATGCTATTGCCTCGATAACGGACGCCGGCCCGGTGGCAACATCGCCAGCCGCGAAAACGCCCTTCGTGCTCGTTTCCATAGTCTCCGGGTCTACCTTGACCTTGCCACCAGCCAGCACCGGCAGCTCGAACTCGTCGGGCACGACCGGCTCCTGGCCGATCGCGGCTATCACGGTGTCGCATACCACGTCGAACTCGCTGCCCTCGATCGGCACGGGGCGGCGTCTCCCGCTGGCGTCCGGCTCCCCCAGCTCCATGCGCAGGCACTGCATCGTCAGCCTGCCGTTGTCCCCTGATATGCTCTCAGGCGCGGCGAGGAACTCGATCTTGACCCCCTCTTCCAACGCGCCCTCAACCTCCTCGGCACTGGCCGGCATCTCGTCGCGCGACCTCCTGTAGACTATGGAGACGTCCTTTGCCCCGAGGCGGGCGGCGGTTCGGGCGGCGTCGACGGCGGCGTTCCCGCCTCCGACAACGGCCACTTTCTCCCCTACCTTGGCCTCCCCGCCCAGGTTCACGTCCCTGAGCAGGGAGATGGCATCGATTACCCCATCACCATCCTCACCCTCCACCCTCATCTTCTGACTCCGGTGTGCGCCGACTGCGAGCAGGATTGCGCTGTAGCCGTCCTTCCAAAGGTCATCGGGGGAGTCCACGCGAGCGCTCGTCTTTATGTCAACACCTGCCGCCCTGATCGCATCGATCTCCGTGTCGAGGACCTGCTTGGGCAGCCGATACCTGGGTATGCCCACCTGCATCATGCCGCCGGGCTCGGGCAGGGCTTCGAAGACCGTTACGGAATGGCCCAGGCGGGCCAGGTAATAAGCGGCGGTGAGGCCGGCAGGCCCAGAGCCGACTATCGCCACCTTCTTGCCGGTCGGCGTTGCCTTGGGGGGCTCGACTGGCTTCGAGCCATTTCCCATGTCCGCGGCGGCCCGCTTGAGACGGCATATGGCGATTGGCTCGTTCAGCTCGCCGCGCCTGCAGACGTCCTCGCAGGGATGGAAGCAGACGCGGCCGAGTACGGCGGGGAAGGGAACCTTCTCTCGCACAACGTCGAGCGCCTCGCCGAACTTGCCTTCGGCGACAAGACCCACGTAGCGGGGGACGTCTATGCCGGCCGGGCAAGTGCTGCTGCACGGCACCAGCTGGCTTTCGCGCTCGGCCCTCTTGACGTTCTTGTCGAGCAGGGCGCCGGTCGGGCAGACCTCGACGCAGGCCCCGCAGAACTTGCATCCGGACTCCTCCAGAGTTGAAGCTATCGGGCCGGCGATGATCTCACCGTTGCGATTGATGAAGCCGAGGGCTCCGATTCCGCGCACGTCGCGGCAGACCCGGACGCAGCGGGTGCAGCCGATACAGAGGTTATAGTCCTGCGTGAACAGCGGTTCGTCGTCCTTGACCGGCAGCTCTCTGTACACGTACCTGGGGATGTCCTGCCCGATGCCGATGAACTCGGCTACCGGCTGGAGCTCGCAGTATCCGAGCTTGGAGCAGCACCGCTCCTGTGGCGGCAGGCTGTTGGGGCAGGACTCGAACGGGCTGCACCCCTCGCGCTGGTTGCAGGTCATGCACGCGTGCGGGTGCTTGCTCAAGATCGCCTTGAGCTTTTCGCGCCGTGACTCCTGGACCTGCGGCGTGCTTGTGCTTACGATCATGCCCTCGGCGGCGGTCAGCGTGCAGGAGCGCTGCAGGCCCTCCATTCCTTCGACCTCGACGACGCAGAGGCCGCACCCCTGGTACTCGGCGTCAGGATCGGAACTCTCGAAGGCTTGGCCCCCCAGGTAGACGATTTTCTCCGGCTTGGCCCCCGGGCCGGGCGGCAAATCGGGGTGTGCGCAGATAGCGGGTATGTAGATGCCGGCGCTCTGCGCGGCCTGAAGGACGGTCCGTCCCTGCTCTATCTCGATTTCCACGCCGTCGATCGTGAGCTTCACTGTGGCCATGCTAGTTCCTCCCACGAGATTATAGCCTCGCGTCAGATTGAGAGTCAACGTGGGCGGGCTCCCGAGCCGTCTCGCTCCAGCCGCCGGGCGGTGCGAAGAGGCGATGGCCATTCGAACGCTGCAGGAACTCCGGGAGATCGGCCCGGAGAAGGAGCGGCTCGCCTGCAGGCGAGCCGCTCGAAACAACCGGTCTACGGGACCTGTCTAGAACAGGCCGCTTACCTTGCCTGTGTTAACGTCCACGTCCACCCTTCTGAAGGCTGGATTGGAGCCGGTCCCCGGCATCAGGCTGATCGTGCCGGCCATCGGGCAGAGGAACTTGGAGCCGGAGTAGATGAGGACATCGCGGATGGGGAGAGTCCAGCCCTTTGGCACGCCCTTCAGCGTCGGGTCGTGCGTCAGGCTGAGGTGCGTCTTCACCATCATGGTCGCGTAGTCGTTGTACTTCGGGTCATTCTCCAGCATCTTGGCCTTCTGCTCGGCGTCGGGTGTCCAGCTGACGCCGTCCGCTCCGTATACTTCCTTGGCTATAAGCGCCACCCTGTCACGGAGCTTGGTCTCGATGTCATAGAGGAACTTCAACTTGGGCTCCTCCTCACATGCGTCGGCAACGGCGTCGGCCAGCTCCAGCGCGCCATCGCCGCCGTCGGCCCAGTGAGTAGACTTGGCACAGCGGGCTCCGGCCGCCTCGGCCGCCTTCCTCACCACCGCTATCTCGGCCTCGGTGTCTGTGTGGAAGACGTTGATGCACACAACCGGGTTCATGCCGGACTTGCGGATGGTGTTGATGTGGTGGACCATGTTCGCGCAGCCCTTCTCGACCAGTTCCAGGTTCTCTTTCGTATACTCCTCAGGGAGCGCGATGCCCGGGGTCACCTTGGGGCCGCCGCCGTGCATCTTGAGCGCGCGAATGGTGGTGGTGAGAACCGAGACGTGGGGCTTCAGTCCGCTGTAGCGGCACTTCACGTTCCAGAACTTCTCGAACCCGATGTCCGCCGCGAAACCGCTCTCGGTGACGTGGTAATCGAACATCTTCAGGCCGATGCGGTCCGCAATGATCGACGACTGGCCAACCGCTATGTTGGCGAACGGGCCTGCGTGCACCATGCAGGGCTGGTACTCCGCTGTGCACATCAGTGTGGGGTTGATGGTGTTACGCATCCAGGCCGTCATTGCGCCGCCGACCTCCAGGTCGCCTGTTGTCACCGGCTTGCCGCTCTTGTCGAAGGCGACGGTGATCTCATCGAGGCGCTTCCGCAGGTCCGCCAGGTCGTTGATGATCGATAGAATGGCCATGCACTCGGAGCCGACCGCGATGCCGAACTTGGACTGCATTGTAAAGCCGTCCATGCGGTTGCCTAAACCTATTACTATGTTGCGCAGGCTCTGGGCGCAGAAGTCCATGATCCAGCCCATCTCCACGCGCGTCGGGTCGATGTCGAGCCGGCGCATGCCGGTGAGCCGTTTTAGCTGCTCGTCATTGTAGTTGCGCTCGTGCTGCATCCTGGAGGTGACAGCCACCATTGCCAGGTTGTGGGCGTTCATGATGTCGTTGATATCGCCGGTGAGTCCCAGCGAGAACTCGGTCATGGGGATCAACAGGGAGTTGCCGCCGCCTGCCGCTGTTCCCTTGACGTTCATCGTCGGGCCACCGGAGGGCTGTCTCAGGGCCCCGCCTACGTTCTTGCCCCTCTTGCCCAGTCCCTCCATCAGACCACAGGAAGTCGTGCTCTTGCCTTCGCCGAGAGGCGTGGGCGTGATGGCAGTAACCTCGATGTACTTCCCGTCGGGCTTATCCTTCAGCCGATTCATGATCTTCAGGAAGTCGAGCTTGGCCAGCCTTCCCATAGCCAGGACCTCGTCCTTTTGCAGGCCGAGCTTGTCCTGCCACTCCTCCGGCGTCGGCATATTCTCTTCCGCCTTCTCAGAGATCTGCCAGTCTTTCAGTTTGGTCGCATCATACGCCACGGATTACCTCCTTCTGTGTTCGACGAGACGCGCGACCCTTCTCGCGCGGCTCGTGTAATGGAACCGGGCCCGCCGGCAGGCGAGGCCAACAGCGTCCTATTTTTTCATTCGGGCGGCTCGGCGCTCAGCGGCAACCACCGTGTTCTGCATCAACATCGTTATGGTCATCGGCCCGACGCCACCCGGGACCGGCGTGATGGCACTCGCCTTCTCCTTCACGGGTTCGAACTCGACGTCGCCCCTGAGGTCGGCCACCATCTTGCTCGGGTCCTTCTTGCTGGGCTTCATGCCGACCCTGTTGACGCCAACGTCGATTACTACCGCGCCCTCTTTCACCATGTCGGCCTTGATGACCTCGGCGGAGCCCATGGCTGCCACGAGAATGTCCGCCTGGCGCGTGTAGTCCGCCATGTTCTTGGTCCCGGTATGTACGACCGTCACGGTTGCGTTCGCGCCCTTCTTCTTCTGGACGAGCATGGCCAGGAGTGGTTTGCCGACGATATTGCTGCGCCCGCAGATCACTACGTGCTTGCCCTCCGGACTGTTGCCGCTGCGGACCATCAACTCCATTGCGCCGTGCGGGGTGCAGGGCATGAAGTATGGGTCGCCGATCAGCATCTTACCCACATTCACGGGGTGGAACCCGTCGACATCCTTCGCGGGGTCGATCAGGTTGAGCACCTTGTCCGCGTCGATATGCTTGGGGACGGGGAGCTGCACGAGTATGCCGTCGACCTTCTCGTCCTTGTTCGCCTCCTGGACCTTCGCCAACAGCTCCTCTTCCGAAGCGGTCTCGGGTAGCACGTATGTCTCGGACCAAACGCCGATCTCGTCGGCTGCCTGCTCCTTGCCGGTTACGTACGAGACAGACGCGGGATCGTCACCGACCCTGATGATGACGAGGCCGGGGGTCACCCCCTGCTCCTTGAGCTTCTCCACTCTCTCCTTGAGCTCGGCCCGGATCTCCTTCGCCACCTCGGTCCCTGAGATTATCTTTGCGGTCATTCCCTCTTGCCTCCTTCCTGGCTTTGGGCTCTCTCTGATTGGGTCTCCCAATGTTGCTCGGATGGAAATCTGGCCGCTTCGCCTGCAACGCTTCTTCCCTGCAGGACGTCACGGGGGTGCAACGGGTGATCGGCACCCGCTGATGGTACAGTCACTTGGAGTGGGTCCTTGGGGGCAGGCTGGCAGTGGGCTGTGTGGGGGGGCCGAATGTGTTACGGTAGCCCTGGCTATGTCTAGGTGAGTAGGAGCGTCGGTTGTTCGTACGCCAAAGGTGGAGTAGTTGAGCGCTACTCGCAATTCGCCCTCCAGCTCATGCGTTGGCCATTATAGCATAGTGAATACAGGGGCGCAATCGGGGTATTCGTCCCGCTCCTGCGGGGCTTATCGGAGCAGGCCGTGCGCCCACGCACCTGATATCTGGTCTGTGTAGTGCCCCTGTCACGATCTACGGCGTGCGGGGTCTATCCGGGCGAGACGATTGGCTCGGAAAACGATGCGAAGTGCCGCATTGGGCTTAGAAGCGTTGAATTCGGGTGGTATAATTACTCACGATAGGCTCGGCGAGGAGGAGCTATGAGAAGGTCAGTGTATGTGGTGTCGGTGCTGTTGATACTGGTCGCATCGATTGCGGTGCTTGGCTGCGAGGAGGGCCCTTGGCCTCCCTCACCTACGGCCAGCCCGAGCCCGACGGAGAGCCCAACACCGACCTTGGAGCCCACCCCCACGGCCGAGCCGACACCTGTAGTGACACCTACCCCGACCGCGCAGCCTACAGCCAGTCCGGAGCCGACGGCAACGCCTGTCCCCACGTGCAGTGTCACGCCAACCCCCGCTCCAACCCCTACGCCTACGCTCGCGCCTGAGCCTACACCGATCCCTACTCCCACGCCCGAGCCCACACCGACGCCGCCTGACACGTATCAGGTTGGAGACAACCCGGTGGCGCTTGCCTATGATGGAGGTAGTGTCTGGGCAGCCAATCACGACAGCGGTACCGTAACGAAGATCGGGACCAGCCCTCCCAAGGTGCTGGCCACCTACACCGTGGGGGGCAACACCAGTGCCCTGGCGGTCGACGGTGCCAACATATGGGTGGCGAATGCCGCGGACGACACAGTGATGATGCTCCGGGGCAACACCGGCCAGATCGCCGCAACCTACACCGTCGGCGACCAGCCCAGCGCCCTGGCCATCGACGGATTCTTCATCTGGGTGGCGAACGCCGGTGAGGACACCGTCATGAGGCTGCGTACGTCGAACGGCGAGATAGTCCGCACCTTCGACGTTGGGGATGCCCCCAAGGCGCTCGCTGTCGACGGGGACTTCGTCTGGGTGGCGAACTCCGGCAGCGACAGCCTGACCAAGATAAGGTCCGCGACGGGGGACATCGTTGCGACCTACAGTGTGGGTACCGGCCCCTGCGCCCTGGCCGTTGACGGGGACTTCATCTGGGTGGCGAACTCTGGAAGTGACAACCTGATGAGAATAAGGTCGTCCACGGGAAGCATCGTCGGCACCTATGAGGTGGGCGACAGTCCCAGCGCCGTAGCGGTGCAGGGGGACTACGTTTGGGTGGCGAACTCCGGCAGCGACAGCGTGTTGAAGCTCCGCAGCGCGAGCGGTAGTACGCTGGTCACCTACGATGTGGGAGACAGCCCTGCCGCCCTTGTTCACGACGGTGCCAACATATGGGTAGCGAACTCCGGCAGCGACAACGTCATGCGGCGGTAGGCGGGCACGGGCGGCAGTGGCGAGGCGCAACTGGTGGAGCTACATCGGTTGAAGCCGACTGGCGGATCAGCGTGGGTCGTTCAAAATAGGGGTCTCTAATACATTTCTAGCATTCCTCCAGCGTTCCTCTAACACGCAATCGCGTATAGTGCAGTCTGTTTCTGTTTGCCGGCATGATACCGATGGACGAGATTCCGTCACCGAAGTTTCCCTCAGAGGGCTGGAACCCATGGGCGGTCTTCAGCGTCTTATATGAAGTTGGGCCATTACAGCAAGGAGACCTTTTTGCGGTGCTGCCCATACCGTCGCGCGTGATGGCGCTGCCGGTGGGCTGTGCGGGGACTGTATGGATGTAAGCGAAATGTAATGCGCTGGTGTGATACGAGTTTCTGAGGGGTTGACAAACCTACTAAAAAGTGGTAAAAGCTTACAGTCCGTACGCAAGTGAAGGAGGACGGGACTTATCTGCAATGGTGCGCCGGGGTAATTCGAAGCTCTGCGACAGTCCGTCAGTCCCGCAGAAGCTGGGCTGCAAGTGGCTGAGACAGCACCCCGAGGCCACACGATCGCAGATAGGAAAGGTAGGGCCGTACAGGCTGCGGCAAGATGAAGCCGAAAGGCAGTGACTGGTACTTTCGGGGGACTTGACAAGGAAAAAGGCCCCTGTGTAGAATGAGCCAGTGTGTCTTTTTGGGCATCAAACCTGTCGGAAGCTGGAATCAGGTTAGCAGAGTGTATGTTACCGATGCCGGGTGCTTTCGACGTGGAAGGGGGGTGATCTCATATAGGTGTTAACTGAACAAGAGCTGCATTTACTAGGGCAATGTACCATTCGTAGTTTGCCCGTAGAAAGGAGAGGCTAGATGACGAGAACATTCCCCAACTTAGTGCGATTGCTAGTCGTGCTGGCGTTGGTGTGCAGCCTGATGGCGGTCACGGTGCTGCCTGCTAGTGCAGCCGCTGTCACATTCCATTCGGTGACGGCGACCCCGACCACGGCCGCGACACAGGCGGGCTATTCGTTCTGCTTTACGCCCACCACCGCCCTCACGGTAGGCGACACGATCACCATTACATTCCCTGCAGGAGTGACGCTGCCGAGTTCGATCAGCAAGACCTATATAAGTATGGCTGGCAACGGCAGCGCAAACAACTTCGCGCAGGCGACTGCGGCGGACCCGCAGATCAGTGGCCAGCAGCTCATCATCCAGGTGCCGCCCAGTGGAGCGGTGGGGACCAGCGGCAACTCGACGTTGCGGATCTCCCAGGCCGCTGGCATAGTCAACCCCAGCATCGCTTACACGGCGGCAGAGCTGGCGTACCAGTTCAAGCTGGTGACCAGCAAGGATACGACTCAGGCCACAGCGTATGCAGGCTACACGCCGAGCGTAACGATCAGCCCGACGTACGGTGACAGGAACACCAGTGTGACTGTGACCGGCAAAGGCTGGAGGCCGGACAAGTCGATCACGATCGGCACGGCCTTGCTGGGGTCCGGTGTGTCGAATGCTGACGGTTCGTTCAGCATCACCGCTGTGCCGCAGACCTCCGGCAACGTGAGCTGCAGAGACGGCAGCGGCCGGGGTACCGCGAACTCCGGTGCAGGCACGTTGTGGACTCAGGCTCAGTGCGAGGAGCCGGACTTCACGCTGCAGGCGCGTGTCACCGTCAGCCCAACCAGCGTACGGCCCGGCGCTCAGGTCACCGTTTACGGGTGGGACTTTACCGCCAGCGGCAATATCCCCGTCAACGGCATCGACCTCGGCGGCACCAACTGGGGGCCGTCCGCGGCCGATGGGGCGGTGACGCTATCGGCGATTGACCCGTATCCCACGAGCGGCACGGCCGATGACTTCACGAAGACCCTGACGTGCAGGTGGGACAAGTACGGTGCCCAGGAAGTCCTGGTGACCGACAGCAGCGCCAAGACGGCGAAGGCCACGCTCACCGTCGCCACACCGACGGTCACCGTGGAGCCGTCCACGGCCGCTCCCAACGAGTGGGTCACGGTGTCCGGAAGCAACTTCCCGGCGAGCGTGACAATCGATTCGGGCAACCTGACTCTGGGTGGCACGGCGTGGAGCACGAGTGACATCGTGGCGAGCGCCGAGGGCACTTGGAGCACTCAGATAAGGGTGCTGTCCGCGGCGAAGCCCGGAGTGAACTACATAGTGGCCAGTGACCTCAATGCGACCTACGGCACGGTTACGGCTACGACCACGCTGACTGTCGGCTCGCGCTCGATCACGTGCACGCCGGCCTCCGGCCCCAGGGGCACGGAGACTACCGTGACTGCGACCAACATGACGATCGCCGGCAGCACGATCGCGACCGGCGGCACGTATCCGGCCGCAGGTCTGTACTTCGCGCAGAACGACTGGAACACCTCGGCGAACGGTGGCGGTAGTGCCATTACCGTAACCTCGGGGGGCACGCTGAGCCCGACGGCCCTGAAGGTACCGGCGACGGGCGGCGTTGTCGGCTCTAACGCCATCTACGCGATGGATGCCGCCGGCGCGACCGCGACCGGCACGTTCACCATCACTCAGCCGACGATGACGGCCAGCAAGACGACCGGCAGCAAGGGCGACACGATCACGCTGACGGGCGCGGGCTGGGTACCCGGAGAGCTGGGCAGGATCACTGTTACGCTGACGCCGGCAGGCGGCACGGCGACGACTCTGTTCACCACTACCCCTTTGGGCGACGGCACGTGGACCTCGCAGTTCGCGATTCCGCTGACGGCTCAGGCCACGAACACGATAGCCGCGACCGATGGGTATAACAACGCCGCTACGAGCATTGTGTTCAAGCTCGACACCGCATCTATCTCGGTTGACCCGTCTTCGGGCCCTGTGGGCACCGAGGTTGTGGTCTCCGGTGAGGGATTCACCCCGCAGACCGGTTTCACCACCTTCACCGTCGGTGGCGTGGCAATGTCCACCGTCGGGATGGTAACCGACTCGCTGGGTTCGTTCAGCGCCACCGTCACGATCCCCGGGCTGGCCCAGGGATCGAAGACGATCACCGTTGTCATAGGTGCGGATACCGCGACCACGTTCTTCCAGGTATCGACCGCCGCGGTGTCAATCAACGTGCAGACGGGCAGCATAGCCAGCCAGCTGGTCAGAGTATGGGGTTACACCCCGACTGACGGCTGGAAGATGTACGACCCGGCTGATGCCACAGGCAGCGACCTGGGCAGCATGGTAGATGGCGCAGGGTACTGGGTCAAGGTGACCGAGGACGTAACCCTCGTCTACCTTGGCAAGTCCAGAGCCCTCTACACAGGCTGGAACAACATAGGCTGGTAAAGGACAAGAAGTGAGTTCTCCCCTGAGGGGCCGAGACCGGCCCCTCAGGGGGAACCACTCGAGCAACGGAGAGGAGAGAAGTATGACAAAAGTGAGATTGCTTGTTCTCTTGGCAGTGGTGGCGCTTGTCCTCTCGCCGGCCATGGTCCTTGCTCAGGCTCCGCAGTTGCCGTGCCGATTCCACGGCACGGTCCAGGTCAATGGAGCGGATGTACCAGACGGGACGATAGTAACGGCCACAGTCGAAGGGGACACCTACAACGCTTCCACGCCATCAGGTTACGGCGATTCGACGTACATGCTGGAGATAGCGCCTCCGGAGGGCACCAACTACACCGATGGTGCGACCATTACCTTCATGATTGGCGACCAGAGCGCCGCTCAGACGGGTACGTGGGAGGCTGGAGGCAATACCGAGCTGAACCTGTCATCTGGCCAGGTGCAGCCCACCGTGGGCCCCGGTGGCGGAGCTATAACCTCAGTCACGGTTAACACCCTGGCTGCGGGTGCCGACGCTACCGCGAGCTACGATGCTGCGACGGGCGAGTTGACGCTTGGGATTCCGCAAGGTGAGGCTGGCGCCGATGGTGCCAAGGGCGATAAGGGCGACACGGGCGAGCCGGGTGAGGATGGGGCGGATGCCTCGTCTGTTCTTGGCATCGTGGCAATCGTGATCGCCGCGCTCGCCATAGTAATGTCGGTCGCTGTGATGCGGCGAAAGGTGTGATCATTCGGATTCGAATGAGAACAGTGTAGAGAAAAGCCGTCCGCCAGCCAGGCGGACGGCTTTGTCTATCCAGCGGTGGGTGTTGTTTGTGAACAGGATTGATGTGGTTGCAGGAAAGCGTCGTTTTGATTATGTCTAATGGTTGACAAGCGGGAGAGCATGGGATAACATCCACACGGCAAGGTAGCGCTCCTGAGTGGAGTCCTCTCTCGACACAGGGTCCTTTCCCGAAGGCGGCCACCGTTGAGTCCGAGTGACAGCTCAGGCAGCCTTGGTGAGGGTTATCCGAGAGTCGGAGGTTAAGAAATGAGGGTTGGAGTAATCGGTATCGGGCAGTGCGGGGGCAGAATCGCGGATGTCCTGGTATACCACAGCCTCTGGGGCAGGCACAAGGGGATCGTCCCCTTTGCGGTCGCAGTGAACTCGGCTCAGGCTGACCTCCTCGGGCTCAAGACCATTCACAAGGACGACAGGGTCCTCATGGGGCAGACGGTGGTCAAGGGCCATGGGGTGGGCCTGAACAGGAAGGTCGGCGCGAAGGTGGCCAAACACGGGCTGCACTCAGTGATGCATAAGGTGACTGAGAAAGTAGTGCATCACGTGGACGCCTTCCTGGTGATCGCGGGTCTGGGCGGCGGTACGGGCTCTGGCGGTGCCCCGGTAATAGTATCGAAGCTGAGGCAAGTATACGAAGAGCCGATCTATTTCCTCGGAGTCCTGCCGAGCGAGGACGAAGGCCAGCTCATGGCGATGAACGCCATCGAATGCTTGCAGGAGATGGAGGGGCTGGTCAACGGAGTCCTGCTCTTCGACAACGATGTCTGGAAGAAGGAAGGCCGGCCGCTGGAGACCAGCTACAGCATCATGAACTACGAGCTGGTCAAACCGATGCCCCTTATGCTGGGTGCGGGTGAGACAGAGAAGCACAAGGTCGGCATAAAGGTGATCGACGCCTCCGATATCATTAACAGCTGGTCCGGCTTCTCCTACATCGGCTACTCAGAGATGAAGGCCAAGATGGGCAAGGAGAGGTTCAGCTTCTTCAAGAAGAAGACCTCCATCGACCAGTTGGACCCGGCGATGCGATGCTATACGGTGATCAGGAACGCGGCGACGTTGAGGCTGACCGGGGAGGCGGACATAAGCAAGGCGCGGAAGGCGCTAATGATCATTGCCGGGCCACCGGAAGAGCTGAACATGGAAGGGTTCTCCCACGCCAAGAACTGGTTGGAGAACGCGATTGCCACTTCTGAGGTCAGGGGCGGTGACTGTCCGATCCGTGGATGGGATGCTGTCGCGGGCCTGGTTCTACTGTCAGGGTACACAGAGATACCTAGGCTGGGCGTCCGGATGAACAACGGCCTCGACGCGGCTGCTACGAAGACGGCTGGATTGACGCGCGAGGCCGAGCTGAACCTGTAGCAGGACGGCGGGCTTCTCTGGACATCCGTCTCGGGGGGAAGCGATTATGATAAGACCACTGTGGTGGGTACCGATACTGCTCTGCCTGGCGGCGGGCATCATATTCCTGATACCCGGGGGCAACGGGGCTGGCCCCAACCCTCTCTACGACTCGATAGTGCCGCTGGCCCCGATAAGCTCGGTCATTGTCTGGATAGTCGGCTTGCTGGTGTACATGATAGCGCGCTGGTCTACCGGCAGGCCGATGAGGCCGATGTAGGCCTCTTAACGCTAGGGTGTCTATGAGGGCGGGCCGGGCGGCCCCTTCTTCCTAACGGTAGTCGAGCACTATGACCCTTGTCTCTGTGGGCAAGGTGGACTTGGTGACCATGAGCTTCGGCTGTGGCTCCACCTCCTTCAGGCCCATCTCCTTCAGGAAGCGCTCAATAGGCTCCAGCTCGATACTGACCACATCCGTCTTGTAGTGCATGGGGAGCACGAGTCTGGGCGACAGGAGGCTTATCGCCTCAGCCGCCTGAGTTGCCCCCAGCGTCATCACCCCTCCCACGGGCACCATCAACACGTCTGCATCGCTCATCTGCTCCAGCTTCTCCGGCGTGGGCAGGTGCCCGAGGTCTCCCAGGTGACAGATCTTCAGGTCCTCCATCTCTATGAAGAAGACTACATTCTTGCCCCTGAGGGCACCCTGCTCGGCATCGTGAAACGCCGGGATTCCGTTGATGAACACATTGGCGATTTCATACTCACCGGGCCTGCTGATGACCTTCGGGCTGTTTGCCACCGCTTCCACGAAATTGTGGTGGGGGTGATCGTGGCTCACGGTTACAATGTTGGCGTTGAGCTTCCTCACCGGGTACCCGAGCGTCTTGTCGAACGGGTCTGTGACGACCGTGGCCCCTTTCCCGCGAATGCGGAAGCAGGAGTGACCGAGCCAGACGATCTCCATCGCTTCGTATTCTCCTTGGTGCTAACTAGGCTGTCTTACCCAGCCCGCGCTGTTCGCTATCCAGCTTACGCCAAACAGCAGCACGGCGCAAACCCCCAGCCCGACCAGATCGAGATGATCAACAGTGAGCCACCCCGCAGCCTCCAGGCGGTTTATGGCGAGCGCCGTGCCCCCACCCCCGACGATGGCGGCGATTGCTCCGACCGCGTTGAGCTTCAATCTACGTCTGTAGAACCCCGCCACTACCGGAATCACCACGCCGCTTGTGAACACAGTATACGCCAGGAGTAGCGAGCCTATAATGCCAGGCTTGTGAAGCGCCACGACCAAAGCCAGGATGCCTATGACAACCACACCGGCCCTGGAGATGGCAAGGCTGGCGCGCTCGGTCATGCCGGTCTTGAGCCGCCCGATGATATCCTGGCTCAATATGGTGCTCGTAGTCAGAAGCACGGTGTCGGCTGACGACATTATCGCTGCGAGAAGTGCGGCCGCCACGAGGCCGCTGACGCCGACAGGAAGGAGTTGTTCGACGACTGTGGGGAAAGCCTGGGCCGAGCCTATGTCCGGGTAGAGAACTCTTGCCCCCATGCCTATGAGAATGACCGCGAAGGCCGCCGGGATAGCTATGAGACCGGCCAGCAGCGCGGAGGAACGGGCAACGCCGCCGTCTCGTGCGCAGAAGAGCCTGGAGTACATGTCCGGCCCCACAACGTATGTAGCACCCGTCAGAACGAGAAGGGCGACGAGTTCGTACCAGCCGAATTGCTCGTTGATCGGGAAGGAGAAAAGGTCGCCGGGCAGGGCGGAAGTCATGCCGTCGATGCCGCCAACCTTTGCCAGCACCAGGCCCAGGCACACCAGGATGCCGATAGCCAGAATGCCGAACTGGACGAAGTCCGTGCGAATTATCGAGTACTGCCCACCCAGCATCGTGTACAGAACGAAAACAGCCGTGGCGATGGTCATGATGATCCATCCCGATATGTCGAACGGGAGGACAACAGCAAGCACTGCGTCGACGGCAACGATCTGAGCGGCGATTATGGCTATCCAGGCCACGACTATGAGGAGCGAGGCCGCTACGCCCGCTGTGCTTCCGTATTGTTCCTCGATAAGCTCAGGCAGCGTGTAGCGTCCGACCTGGCGCACCTTGCGTGCGAAGAAGAAGCCGAGCACGAAGAGGCCGATGGCTCCCACGAGCAGCCACCACGCCCCGGCGAGTCCCATGTTGAACCCGCGCCCGGTCATCCCTATGACCACCGATGCACCTATGAAGGTGGCGCATAGTGACCCTGTGACGAACAGGGTGGAGCCGGTCCGGTTCGCCACGAAGAAGCCGTCCCTGCTGGACGTCTGCCGCTTGGCATAGACCCATGCGCCTATCCCTATCATTCCCAGGAGATAGACGACTATGATTGCGAGGTCAAGCAAGGCGCACTTCCTTTCTCCAAGTCACAGCGTTATCGTGGCGCTGGTCCGGCCTGTCAGGCCCACTGGACTACCAGCGAGGCCCAGCTCAGGCCGCCGCCGAAGCCCACCAGCGCAATGTGGTCGCCGCTCCGCAGGCGGCCGCTCTCGGCAGCCTCGCACAGCGCGATCGGGATGGAGGCCGCCGATGTGTTCCCATACCGGTCGACGTTGATGAAGACCTTCTCTGGCGGCAGGCCGAGAGCCCTGCCTGCGGACTTGAGGATTCGTGAGTTGGCCTGGTGGGGAATGAGCAACTCGATCTCAGAGATATCGAGATTGGCCTTCGCGATTGCTTCCCGGGTGGCCTCGCAGATTATGTTCACCGCGAACCGGTAGACTTCCCGCCCGTTCATCTGCAGGTAGTACCGGCCGTCGTTCACGCCGCAGGGGCCTGGCGTGTAGAGTACCTCTGCACCCGAGCCATCGTTCCCCAGTGCGAAGCTGAGGCACCCCGGTGGGGAGTCGCAGGCCGTTACTACAACAGCCCCTGCGCCGTCGCCGAACAGAACGCATGTATTGCGGTCTGTCCAGTCGAGGATGCGTGAGTATACCTCACTTCCTACAACCAGGATGCTGCTGTAGCTTCCGGCGCTTACGAACTGGGACGCAGCGGCCAGCGCATAGATGAAACCACTACAAGCTGCGTTGACGTCGAAGGCCGCGGCGGTCTTCGCTCCGATCGCATCCTGGACGATGGCGGCGCAGGCGGGGAACACGAATTCGGAGGTACAGGTGGCCACTATGACAAGGTCGATTTGCAGAGGGTCCAGGCCCGAGACGTCCAGCGCGCTCTTGCTGGCGCACACTGCCATCGAGGTTGCAGTCTCGCTGGCGCCGGCAATGCGTCTTTCGCGTATGCCGGTTCGGCTCCAGATCCAGGCGTCTGTTGTGTCTACCAGCTTCTCGAGTTCATGGTTGGTAAGAACTCTGTCAGGCAGGTACTTCCCCCAACCTGTTAACCGCGCGAATCGAGCCAAAGAGTTCCCTTTTTCGGAAGTCAATCGAGACCGAAGTATATCAAACCTGGCAGATACGGTCAACATCTTGACAACCGGGGCGGGGCGGTGATAGAGTTACTGCAGCTCTTAGCAGTCTAAGGACGAGAGTGCTAATCGAAGGTGTGCCCGGATGCTGACAGCAAGGAAGGCCGCGATCCTCAAGGTGCTGGTGGACGAGTACATCACCAAGGGCATGCCCGTCGCGTCCGAGACCGTGGCGCGCGGTGGGCTGGGCGTAAGCTCGGCGACCATACGCAATGAGATGGTCGCGCTGGAGGACGAGGGTTTCCTCGTACAACCACATACCTCCGCCGGTCGCATTCCGACGGACAAGGGCTACAGGCACTACGTGGAGTCCCTCATGGGCGATGTGGTGCTGCCTTTGGACGAGCAACTGCGGATATACCATCAGTTCCATCAGGTGGAGACTGAGATCGACGAGTGGATCAGGCTCGCCGCGTCTATCCTCTCACGCCTTCTGCGAAACGCTGCGATAGTGACCCTGCCCAAGCACAGGGAGTCCAGGCTGTTGCACCTCGAGCTGGTGTATGTGCAGGACCTCCTCGCGTTGCTCATTGTGATCCTGAGGGAGGCCAGGGCAAGGCAGCAGATGCTGATGCTGGACGAGCCGATGTCGGCCGAGGACCTCCACACCACCGCACTCCGTCTCAACGCTCTGCTGGGGGGCCTGCTTGCGTCGGAGCTCCCGATGCTGGCGGTCGATCTGTCGCCGTTCGAGCAGCAGGTGGTGACGGCGGTCTCCCAAATGATGCAGGCAGAGCAGCAGGAGGAGTACGAGGAGCCCTATGTGGACGGCCTGCGGCACATAATGAGCCAGCCTGAGTTCACGGGAATGAGCAAGCTGGCCGCTGTAGTGGAGTTGCTGGAGCAGAGAAGCTTGCTGCGCTCGATTCTGCCAAGGGTCGTGGCCTCGGAGGGCGTGAGGGTGGTCATAGGCAGCGAGAACGAGGAAGAGGCCATGCGCGGGTGCAGCATGGTGGTCACAAGGTATGGCATACCCGGGGAGGTCAGCGGGGCCATAGGCGTCGTCGGCCCTACGCGGCTCGAGTACCGTGTGGCAATCCCCGCTGTTGGCTTCCTGTCAGGCGTAATGAGCGAGCTGGTCGGCGAGATGTACGGCTAGCGCGCGTGTGGCTGGTGGTCAAGTCCTGTGTCCGGGAGCGGTAGCATTGGCTGAGGAAGAGAAGGAATCGCCGTTCGGGGAGCCGGGGGGACCGGGGGATGCCGTCGATGAGACGGCTGATCTCGACGTAGAGTCCCTCAAGAAGGCATTGGAGGAGGAGCGGGAGAAGGCGGACAGGTATCTGGCCAACTGGCAGCGGGCCGAGGCCGACCTCATCAACTACAAGAGGCGCAGTGAGCAGGACAGGGCCGAGCTCGCGACCTATGCCAACTCCACGCTCATTCTGAACATACTGCCGGTGGTAGATGATCTGGAGCGTGCCCTGGAGAGCGTTCCCTCTGAGCTGGCGGACGAGCCCTGGGTCGACGGCGTCAAGCTGATCTATCGCAAGCTGAAGGCGGTACTGGAGGCCGAGGGCCTCACCGTCATCGAATGCGAGGGGCAGGACTTCGATCCCAACTTCCACGAGGCTGTCATGTGCGTTGCGGGGGAGGAAGGCAAGGTGGTCGAGGAGATTCAGAAAGGGTACAAGCACTGCGACCGCGTGCTCAGGCCAACCATGGTGAAGGTGGGGCAGGGGGGTGAGGTGCAGCAGGAGGGTAAAGATTAATCTCTTGGAGCGGGAGGTTTGACATGGCCAAGGTGATAGGAATCGATCTCGGGACTACCAATAGCTGTGTCGCTGTGATGGAGGCGGGGGAGCCCATGGTCATCACGAATCAGGAGGGTGGCCGCGTTACCCCCTCCGTCGTTGCGGTCGGCAAGACGGGGGAGCGCCTGGCGGGGACGGTTGCCAAGCGGCAGGCGGTGACGAACCCGGAGAACACGATATTCAGTGTGAAGCGGTTCATGGGCCGCAAGGCGAACGACCCGATGGTGGAGCGGGACAAGAAGCTGGTGCCCTACAAGCTCAGCGCCGCTCCGAACGGCGACGTCAGGATCGGCATGGGGGACAAGGACTACAGCCCGCCTGAGATCTCGGCCATGATACTGCAGAAGCTCCGGGCCGACGCCGAGGCCTATCTCGGTGAGAAGGTGACCGAAGCGGTCATAACCGTGCCGGCGTATTTCAACGACAGCCAGCGACAGGCCACGAAGGATGCGGGCAAGATCGCCGGGCTCGAAGTGCTCCGCATAATCAACGAGCCTACGGCTGCCTCGCTGGCCTACGGCTTGGACAAGAAGGCGGATGAGACCATTGCCGTCTATGACCTCGGTGGAGGCACGTTCGATATCTCGATTCTCGAACTGGGTGAGGGTACGTTCCAGGTCAAGTCCACGAACGGCGATACGCACCTGGGCGGAGACGACTTCGACCAGCGCGTGATCGACTGGCTCTGCGACGAGTTCAAGAAGGACCAGGGGATCGATCTCAGGCAGGACCGTATGGCGCTCCAGCGCCTCAAGGAGGCGGCGGAGAAGGCCAAGATCGAGCTTTCGACCGTCATGCAGACCGAGGTCAACCTCCCGTTCATCACGGCAGACGCGTCCGGCCCGAAGCACATGAATATCACGTTATCGCGCTCCAAGCTGGAGCAGCTGGTGATGGACCTCGTAGACAACACCGTCGGGCCGTGCAAGCAGGCCCTGGAGGACGCAGGGCTCACGTCGGCGCAGATCGACGAGGTTATACTGGTGGGCGGGCAGACGAGGATGCCGCTTGTACAGCAGAAGGTCAAGGAGCTGTTCGGCAGGGAGCCGCACAAGGGCGTGAACCCCGACGAGGTAGTGGCCATCGGTGCTGCAATACAGGCGGGAGTGCTCAAGGGCGACGTAAAGGACGTGCTTCTCCTCGATGTCACGCCGCTCACGCTCGGCATCGAGACCCTTGGCGGCGTCATGACGGCGCTCATTGGGCGGAACACGACCATCCCGACGTCCAAGAGCCAGGTGTTCAGCACGGCGGCGGACAACCAGCCCAGCGTCGAGATTCACGTCCTGCAGGGCGAGCGTCCGATGGCCAACGACAACCGGACCCTCGGTCGCTTCATGCTGGACGGTATCCTGCCATCCCCCCGGGGCGTGCCACAGATCGAGGTCAGCTTCGACATCGACGCCAACGGCATACTCAGCGTCCGGGCCCACGACAAGGGCACGGGCAGGGAGCAGAAGATCACGATCACGGCGTCGAGCGGTCTCTCCAAGGACGAAGTGGACAAGATGCAGAAGGAGGCCGAGACCCACGCCGCCGAGGATGCCAAGAAACGGGATGAGATCGAGACCAAGAACATGGCTGATACCCTTGCCTACTCGGCGGAGAAGATGCTGCGGGAGCAGGGGGACAAGGTGCCCGCCGACCTGAAGTCCGAGGTCGAGAGCAAGATCGAGGCGGTGAAGACAGCTCTCAATGGTACGGACGTGGAGGCGTTGAAGAGGGCCTCGGAGGAGCTTTCCCAGACGTTGCAGAAGGTGGGGAGCGCTGTCTACCAGCAGGCAGGCGCTGAGCCCCCTCCGGGCGGTGGGGAGGCGGGCGGCGGCGACGAGGGGACTGTCGAGGGCGAGTTCAGAGAGGTCTGAGCTCACATCATCCCCAGGGGAGAACGCAAGCCGAGGCGGGGCGCAGCCCCGCCTCTTTTCATGCCCGCCGCAAAACGCGCACACTCGCGGTTGACCGGAGGTGGGGGGGAACTGTACACTGTTTGCGAAGCTGGACCGGGCAGTCCGTGCCCCGATGGGTCACAGCTGTGAGGGGATAAGGGTGCAGAAGCGCAGATGGCAGGTATGCGAGCCTATGCCACCCGGTGTGGCATCGGCTGCGGGACCCCTTGACCCTCTTCTTGCCCAGCTGCTGTTCAACAGGGGCGTCAGGGACCCGGAGAGCACTGAGGCCTTCCTGGCCGCTGACGACAGGTTGTCCAACGACCCCTTCATCCTGCCGGAGATGGACAGGGCCGTCACGCGCCTGATCCGGGCGCTGCTCGGCGACGAGTTGGTAGCCATATACGGCGATTTCGATGCCGACGGCATTACCGCGACCGCTCTGCTGGTGCAGGCCATCTCGTCGCTCGGCGGGCACACGACGCACTACATCCCGCATCGCCTGGAGGAGGGCCACGGGCTGAACCTGCCCGCACTGCAAGGACTGGCCGGGCAGGGAGTCAAGCTCGTGGTCACGGTTGACTGCGGCGTCACCGGCCATCTCGAGGTTGAGCAGGCCCAGCGACTGGGTCTCGACTTCGTGATCACCGACCATCACGTCCCTTCCGGGCCCATTCCCGACGCGGCTGCGGTGATCAACCCCAAGATCGACATCGACGCCTATCCGTATCCCGAGCTGGCTGGGGTCGGCGTGGCGTTGAAGCTGGCTCAGGCGTTGTTCTCGGCGACCGGCAAGGACGGGCGCTGGTTGGACTACCTCGACCTCGTGGCCCTTGGCACGGTCGCCGACATGGTCCCGCTGCAGGGTGAGAACCGCTTCCTGGTGAAGCGGGGGCTCGAGGTGCTCAATACAACAGAGAACCTCGGGCTGCAGGAGCTCGTGTCGAGCGCCGGACTCGAGCTGGGGGCGATAGACTCGGAGCGGATATCTTTCTCGCTCGCGCCCAGGCTGAACGCGAGCGGCAGGCTGGACCACGCGGTCACGAGCTATGAGCTGCTCATGGCGACCTCCAGGGACAGGGCGCGCCAGCTGGCGGCCTCGCTCGAGTCGAGGAACGCCGAGAGGCAGAGGCTCACCGCCCAGATATTCGAGGAGGCCAGGCAGGAGCTGTCGCCCCGGGCGGCGGAGCTGCCGCTTCTCATGGTCAGCGGCCATGACTATCCTCCGGGCGTGGTGGGAGTGGTCGCGGGCAAGCTGGTCGACGAGTTCTACAGGCCCACGATAGTGATCAGTCTGGACGGCGGCACGGCAAGGGGGAGTGCCCGCAGCATACAGGGGTTCAACATCGTTGCCGCTTTGGCGGAGTGCCAGGACCTGTTCGACCGCTTCGGCGGTCACGCGCAGGCGGCGGGCTTCACGATGCCGCTATCCCGCCTGGACGAGCTCCAGGAGCGCCTGCTCGCCGTTGCCGGGCGCGCCCTCGAGAACGTCGATCTCACACCTTCGATACTTGTCGATGTGGAGCTGCCCCTGTCGTCACTCGGCGGTGCGACCTACGGGCTGATACGCAGGCTCGCCCCGCTGGGCGAGGGCAACCAGGCCCCCGTCTTCCTGAGCCATGGCGTGAAGGTGGTCAACTCGCGCACCGTGGGCGGCAACGGGGACCATCTGAAGCTGACGCTGCGTGACGGCGACGTCGTCTGGGACGCCATCGCCTTCGACCACGGCAAACGCGACCTGCCGCCCATCATAGACGTTGTGTACAGCCTGGAGGCGGACACCTGGAACGGCAGGCAGACGCTCCGGCTCAACGTTCTCGACTTCGCTCCCGCGTCGTAGCCGTATAGACGCGGCGGAAAGGCTTTATCGCCAGCTTGGTTGAGCACCCCGTGCCGGTAGGGTTGGATTCCAGGAGACAGTACCTTTGGGGGATTGCACCCGCGTGCACACCGGCCCTAATCTGTGTAGTAGGTGATGTTTCCGATTCGCAGGCGCTTCGGGTCGGGCCGCCTGCCGCGTCCTCCCAGCGTGCCATCTGGACGCAGGTATTGGTGCACCGTGACACAGAATCGTCCCTGGGCGTCTCGGTATCGAATGGCTTGGCTTCGCGTCCCGGGAGGCTCGTTCTTGTCTCCAGGGTTCTGCAACAAGTTGTCCTTCAGGAACTCTGGCACGAGTTGACCGTCTCGGATCATTTGCGGATATTGACTGGAGTTGAACTTCTGGCGTATGATGAGGGGTGACACCTTCTTCACCGCCCTTCTTCTGGAGGAGGGATTAGCCATGGACCGTGAGTTCCTTACACGCATTGACGACCACTTGGCCGGTAGATCCACGCTGGATGAGCTTCAGGCATGGCTCGTAGAGAACCTGGAGGATATACTCGCCTCGGGCGATCGTCGTCTCGCCAAGCTGGCGAATGAACTTGACGGCGACCTCATTCAACTCGGCGAGGGCATCATCGACTACGCTACTCTTGTTCATCGCCTCAATAGCTACGTGAGAGAGCTGCAGACCATCGCCGTCGTCTACGCTGAAGTCAGTTCACCCCCTTCCTATGTCCAGGAGGCGGGCGACGAGACCATCACGGATTCGGTGGAGGTTCCTGGCCCGACGGAGGTGTACCGCCTGTCCCACCAGTTTGCGTGAGCACGGGCATATAGATGATCCGCATCGGTACCTTCGTCAACATCTCCTGCGCCAGCCATATCTCGAACCAGTAAATACCGGTCTGATTGACCTCCAACGTCAGGTTGACCACCACATCCACGCCCCGGTCCTCTTCCCCTTCGAAGTAGATCATTCGCTGCATTGGCGAAGGGGTCTCGCCGGATGGCTTGATGAGCCGTATCTCCAATGGGAGCGGCCCTCTAGCCCAGCCAGCCTTCAGCCTCACGAAAAGGCTGAGTGATAAGGGCCACGTCTCCATCTCGCCTGACTCGTCCAGCGGCGGACCTGAACGGGTCATGCGATCCACAATCCGCACTATCGACTTCACCCCATCCCGTTCCTCCAGGACCCTCTCGCACAGGAACGCCGCCGAAAGATAAGGACCCATCTGGAATGGACTCGCTTTGGCCATGTCATTCCTCCAGGCGTAGCATCAGTCACCTATAGTATTCCCACAAGTACATTGCGTCAATAGATGCTCAGCATGCGATCGGAACAGCAATCGCCGATCACTACCCAGGGGAAGAGCCTGAGGCATTTCCAGCGCATCATCGCCTCGCGCCGCTAGCGCACCCTCCCTCACGACCGTGGTATAATCCGGCCATGTCCCTCAATGAGCGGCTCTTCCTGTTCATCCGCCCGACCCTCATACGCATTGCCAACATCCGCAGGGCCCTTCGTTCCCCGAAGAGGTCTGTCCTCTGCACCAACTGCGGATACCTCGGCTGGAGAATCCTCCGCCCTCTCCCCGACGGCTACTCCTACGGTACGACTGGCTCTCTGATCACCTGCACCCCCGACAGCAGGCGACAATTCCAGATCGCCCTATCAGACGGCACCAGCGACGAATACGACGAACTAGCCAATGACTCCTACACCTCCCAACTCCACTGCTACCTCGACCTCTGGACCCTGTCTCGGTCTACCATCCGCGGATCACAACACCTCTATGTGCTTGGCGACCCGCCCGGTGCCGCCCACATAACACCACATGTCCTAAGGCAACCACGCAAGTGCCGTTACTTCATCCGCTTCGATGCTGCCTTCACACCCGCCGAACACAAGGAACTCTACCGCGATCGGGAGACAAGGCGCGCCATGATGCTAACGGCCCTTATCTCTGCCGCCATCGGCGCAGGGGCTGCCATTCTCGGCACCCTCATCGCCAACTGACACCCTCCCCGCGGTCCGTCGTCGCCGCTCCGGCCATCCCGCGGCCTTGCGCCCACCCCCACCCCACCTGCGCTTTCGCGCGCATCCCAACGCTTTTCTGTACTCCAACTGTGCTATCTGTGTATAATCCCACCGGGGTGATTCTGCGTCTGCGGCCTGGCCGGAATCGCCCGGCGAGTTGCCATGGAAGAGACCAGCCTGATCACGAACCTCGCTATCGCTCTGGGCGTGGCCCTCGTCGTGGGCATGGCGGCCAGATTCGCCAGGCTGCCCCTGATCATTGCCTACCTGCTCAGCGGCATGGCCATCGGCCCCTTCGGCTTCGGCCTGGTGGAGGACGTGGACCAGGTCCAGACGCTCGCCGAGATTGGCGTAATCCTGCTCATGTTCACCCTGGGCATCGAGTTCTCGCTGCGCGCCCTCAGGGAGATCGGCAAGGTCGCGATTGTGGGCGGGGCCGGTCAAATTCTCGTGACCATTGGGCTCGGCTTCGGCGTGGGACGACTGCTGGACTGGTCGATCACCGAGGCGGTGATCTTCGGATTCCTCATATCGCTGAGCAGCACCATCGTCGTGCTGAAGACTCTGATGGACCGTGGGGATCTGGGGACCCCGCACGGGCGCGTCATGATCGGCATCCTGCTCGTCCAGGACCTCAGCGTCGTCCCCATGATGGTCGTCCTGACCTCGCTCGGCGAGGGGCAGGAGGGGATGTGGGTGGCGCTGGGGTGGTCGGTGCTGAAGGCGATCGGCTTCCTCGCCGGTATCCTGGCCCTCGGCACATGGGTGCTGCCGGCCCTCATGAGAAGGGCGGCGGCGGAGCACACCAGGGAGCTGTTCCTTCTCGCCGTTGTCTGCCTCTGCTTCGGCGCGGCCTTCGGCGCCCACTTCGTCGGGCTTTCGATAGCCCTGGGCGCTTTCCTCGCCGGGCTCCTGGTCAGCCGGTCGGACTACGCCCATCAGGCGCTGGCCGACATAAGGCCCTTGAGGGACCTATTCGCCGTGCTCTTCTTCGTGTCGCTGGGTATGCTGGCCGATCCGGCATTCATCGCCGAGCACCCGGCGGAAGTGGCCATTGTCGTCGCGACCATCGTCTTCGGCAAGTTCCTCATAACGTCGCTCGTGCCGCTGGTGTTCGGTTACAGCAACAAGACCACGTTCTTCGTGGGCAGCGGCCTGTTCCAGATCGGGGAGTTCAGCTTCGTGCTGGCCGCGATAGCCCTGGAGCTCGAGCTTATCTCCGACGATCTCTACTCGCTTGTCCTCAGCGCGGCCCTCATAACCATACTTCTGACGCCGTTCAGCATGGCATTGGCCTCGGGGGTCTACAATCGTGCTCTCAAGACGGGGGTGCTCGCCAGGATCATCACGGGCAGGCAGGACCCGCAGGTGCTGACCGCCGCCGAGCAGCTCACCAATCACGTGATCATCTGCGGGTACGGGAGGGTTGGCCGGACGCTGGGGCTGGTGCTGAGCCGCAGGAACTTCAGCTACCTCGCAATCGACATAGACCCGGCGTCGATCGATGTGGCGCGGGACAGGGGCGTCCCCTGCATCTATGGCGACGCGAGCAACCCGGATATTCTCGCCAGGGTGAACCTGGCGAGGGCGAAAGTCCTCGTGGTGACCTTCCCCGATCCCACCGCCGTCAAGCTGGCTGTGGCCGCCGCGCGGGCCATCAACCCCAGGCTCGACGTAGTTGCCCGCGTTCACCGGGATGAAGATGGCCTGGCGCTCAGGAAGCTGGGAGTGGCGGAGCTGGTGCGCCCCGAGCTGGAGGCCGGCCTGGAGATAATCCGGCACACGTTGCACCGCTTCGGACTGACGACACAGGAGATCCTGTACATAGTGAACGCGCTGAGAGAGGAGTCGTGAGGTCGCGCTTTCGGCCCCGGCACAGCCAGCGCCCTATTTGAGGTAGCGGTAAAGCCGGAGCCCGTATCTCACTATGCCGAAGAAGGCCAGGGGTGCCGCGATCAGGAAGGTCCATGCTTTGATCATGATTCCGATCCCGGCCTCGTAGGAGTTGACGAAGAAGTAGAGCGAGATCCCGAGGAACAGGCTGCACACCGCCCCCGCGATGAGAACAGTCACTGTCATGCTGACAGAGGGCCGAGGCTCGTCCATGAAGCCTCCCTGTCGGGGGTGAAGGCCAGTGTAGCAGTCCGCGAGTGTGGTGTCAAGACCGGCGCGGGTGGGTGATTAGCTTCAGCCCACCCATGACCTTTGAGCCATTGACATAGCACCCTCCACGACTTAGGCTTTCTTTGTTAGAACTACGTAGTTATGTTCAGGGGGGCTTTTCAGGATGAAGGTGCCGAGATGCAAGGGCATGCGCGATCTCGGGCCTCGGGAGATGGCGCAGTTCCGTCGCATCGAGACTGAGTTCAGGGAATGCTGCAGCGGCTGGGGCTACGAGGAGATCAGGACCCCGGTGGTCGAGTACCTGCACCTGTTCACTTCGGCCGGTACGCTCTCTCCCGACATGCTGGGGCGCGTCTACTCGTTCCTCGACTGGGATGGCTGGAGCGGGGAACGGGTTGTCCTCAGGCCGGACGGAACGATTCCGGCCGCCAGGTTCTACGTTGAGAACATGGAGCGCTCGGAGATCGCCCGGCTGTTCTACGTCGAGAACGTGTTCGCCTTCGAGGGTACCGGTGAGCAGCCCAGAGAGCGCTGGCAGTGCGGGGCGGAACTCATCGGCGGCAGCAAGCCGGAGGGCGACGTGGAGCTGCTCTCACTGGCGCTGGAGGTGCTGGACAGGCTGGGTGTGGGGCCGGTGGAGGTGAAGGTTGCCCATGCCGGCGTGATCAAGGCCTTCCTCGAAGGGCTGGGGCTGAGCGGCGAGCAAGAGGCCGATCTGCTGGACCAGGTCTTCTCCGGGAACAGGGAAGCGCTCAGGCAGGTCGACGGCGCGAACCCGGAGATACTGAGGCAGCTTGACATGCTCTTCGGTCTGAAGGGGAACTCGCCGGCCTTTGTGGAGAATCTCAGGGGGGCCTTCTCCCAGGCCGTACCCGGTGTCGTCAAGAGCCTGGACGAGCTGGCCAGGATAGCAAGTCTCCTCACGGGAACGGGGTATGCCTACCAGATCGACTTCACGTCGGGGAGAGGGTTCGAGTACTACACCGGCATCATCTTCAGCTTCTGCTGCTCCGACAGGCGTCTGGGCGGTGGTGGCAGGTACGACGAGCTGGTGCGGCTGGCGGGAGGCGGGGATGTCTGCGCCTCCGGCTTCGCACTCTATGTCGAAGCGCTCATGGACCTCTACGGTGAGTTGGAGGCGGCGGAGCGCGTTCTGGTCAAGGCGAGAGACGGCGAAGGGCTGAAGACCTCGATCGAGACGGCACGCGAGCTGCGCCAGGCTGGCCACGTGGCCGAATTCGACCTGGGTTCGAGAGATGCATCCACCTGCCGGTGGGTCGTTGACCTGCGCAGCGGCGACGGGGTCGAGCTCGTCGATCAGTCGACGGGAAGAAGGTGGCGCAAGGCCACGGCAGCCGAAGTGGTGAGCCTCCTCGAGGAGGAGCTGTGCAAGTGAAGCTTGCCCTGCCGAAGGGGCCGCTTCAAGACTCCACGGCTGATCTGCTCGAGAGCGCCGGATTGGCCCTCGGGGACTACACCCAGGGATCGCGCAGCTACAGGCCTCAGTGCAAGTCCCAACCGGACCTGTTCACCAAGGTGTTCCAGGAGAGGGACATCGCTATACAGGTGGCCATCGGCAACTACGACCTGGGCGTGTGCAGGCTGGACTGGGTGGACGAGCTCCTGGCCAAGTACCCCAGCGATGCGGTGGTGAAGGTGAGGGGACTGGGATACGGCAGGCGGGAGCTGCACGTGGTGGCCGCGGAGTCCTCGAAGCTCAAATCCCTCGATGCGCTGAGTGCCAGTACTGACAGCCTTCGCGTTGTCAGCGAGTATCCCAACTTCGCGGAGTCCTTCGCTTTGAGCCAGCGGTTGAAGAGGTTCCGCATATTCCCGGTGTGGGGTGTGGCGTCGGGCTATCTCCCCGAGAACGCCGAGCTTGCGATAGTGACGGCGTCGTCGGCGAGTGAGCTCGGTAAGCAGGGGCTCGTGTCTCTGGCCGTCCTGCTGGAGAGCAGTGCGTATCTGATTGCCAACAGGAACAGCCTGGAGGGCGGGGACCTGGGGCCTGTCCTGGCCGCGTTCTATAGCGCCGACGTTTCGAATCTGGCAGGCGGTGAGCCGGAGGCCGTTGGGGAGGTCGTGGGGCTCCCGCCGGACAGCGGTAACGGGCAGGTCACGCTTGCCCTGCCGGACGGCCACCAGCAGAAGCACGTCGTCGATCTGCTGACGAAAGCCGAGATTGGAATCGAGGGCTACGAACTGGGAGCGCCGACGCGCCGGCCCAGGATCGACGTCCAGGACTTCGCCGCGACAGTGACGAGGCCCCAGGACATGCCGCTGCAGGTGGCGAATCAGAGCTTCGACCTGGCCATCACCGGCAGGGACTGGCTTCGTGACCACCTCACGCGCTTTCCCTCCAGCCCGGTCGAGGAGCTGCTCGATCTGGAGATGGGCCGGGTCAGGATAGTGGCCGTGGTGCACAATGACGTGCCCGTGTCTCGGACTGCCGAGCTTCGGAGCAGGGGGCGCGAGTTCGCGCTCCGTGTGGCGTCCGAGTACGTGAACATAGCGGACAGGTATGCTCACGACAACCACCTCGCGCCGTGCAAGATCATCCCCACTTGGGGGGCGAGCGAGGCCTTTCTGCCTGAGGATGCCGATGTTCTCATCGAGAACACGGAGACCGGCTCGACCATAGAGAAGAACAACCTCAAGATCATCGATGTGCTGTTCGAGTCGACCGCGTGTCTCATCGCGAATAGCGGGTCTCTGGCTGACTCGGCGAAGAGAGACAAGATCGACCGCTTCGTGCGGACTCTGCGCTGGACGCTGGAGTCCGGGCCAGCCGCCTGAACGAAAGGAGCCAGGTGCCTCCGATCTGCTACCATCTGGCCGTGGCCGACGAGGTAATCCGCGAGCTGCGTTCCGGTCTGACTGAGGACACGAGGGGCAGCTTCTACCTGGGCTCCACTGCACCCGACATGCGCTTCTTCATCGGTGCCACGCGTGAGGATACCCACTTCATGTCTTTGGACTCCGAAGAAGGGGTCAGCGGCGTGAGAAACATATTCGACGTCCATCCCGCGCTTGCCGAGAAGAACAGCATGAGCGCCCAGACGAGGGCCTTCATCGCGGGCTATCTCTCGCACCTGGTCACGGACGAGGCGTGGATCTTCGACATCTACCGCCCTCACTTCGGAAAGTCCTCGCCCATGGGCGGGGACGCCATGGCCAACCTGTTCGACCGGCTGCTGCAGTTCGAGTTGGACCGGCGGGAGCGCCTCAACAGCGACAGCATATCCAGCATACGCCGCGACCTGGTGGAGTCCGCATCCAACGTGGACGTGTGCTTCCTGGACAGCGAGAGCCTCGACAGGTGGCAGGACTTCGTGTTCATGGCGACCACGAGGAAGGCAAACTGGGAGGGCTTCCGCAGCTTCGCCGAGAAATACCTGATCTGGATGCGCCAGCTCTCGCGCGACCGCATCGATCACTTCTTCGATACGTTCGACGAGAGGCTGGCGCAGGTGCTGGAAACGGTGTCCGAGCAGGCGATACGCGGTTTCCGCGAGAAGTCCATCTCCGAGTCGATACGCGTGGTTGAGGAGTACCTCGGATGAGGATCATCGAGGGCCTGAGGGATGCCAGGGCTTCGCTCGTCGATCGAGTCTTCGCCGACAGGCCCCAGCCCGAGGAGGCCGTCAGGCAGATCATCAGCGCTGTGCGGACCGAGGGGGACGCAGCCCTGCTGCGGTACACCAGGGAGCTCGACGGCGCTGAGCTTTCGCAGATCGAGGCCGCGCCGGACGAGATCGCCCGGTCGCGGAACGAGGTTGATCCCGGCTTGCTGAGCGCACTGGAGCTTGCCGCCGACAGGATTCGGTCCTTTCACACCCGACAGAGGGCCAGGCTGGGCCTGGGGTTCGAGAGGGAGGGGCTCGGCTTCCTCGTGCGGCCTATCGAGCGTGCGGGTATCTACGTTCCCGGCGGCACGGCGTCGTACCCGTCCACGGTGCTCATGACGGCGATACCGGCCGGAGTCGCGGGCGTCGAGGAAATCATCGTGTGCACCCCACCCGGCCCCGACGGTGCAGTCCCCCCGGCGACACTGGCGGCGGCCGGCATCGCGGGCGTCGACAGGGTGTTCAAGGCAGGCGGCGCGCAGGCCATTGCGGCCATGGCCTATGGCACCAAGACGGTACCCATGGTCGATAAGATATGCGGTCCGGGCAACGTCTATGTGACTCTGGCCAAGAAGCAGGTCTTCGGTACGGTGGCCATCGACGGACTGCACGGCCCCACCGAGACCGTGATACTGGCGGACGACTCCGCGAACCCCGTCTTCTGCGCGGCGGACCTCCTGGCGCAGGCCGAGCACGACGAGATGGCTACCGCGGTCTTGGTGACGACCTCGCAGCGCCTGGCCCAGGCAGTTGACGCCGAGGTGGAGCGCCAGGTAGCGTCGCTCGAACGGCGCGACATCGCGCGGAAGGCCCTGGACGACAACGGCGCGCTCGTCGTGCTGGGCGACATGGGGGAGGCCCTGGAGCTGGTGAACGCGCTCGCGCCGGAGCACCTGTGCATCGTTGTGGAGAACGCGCGCTCGTATCTCGACCGAATCAGACATGCCGGGGGCGTATTCATCGAATCGCCCGAGACGCTGGGAGACTACACGGCAGGGCCGAGCCACGTCATGCCGACGGGTCGCACAGCCCGTTTCAGTTCTCCGCTCAGTGTGTTAGACTTCCTGAGGATTTCGATACTGGTCGACCTCGACGATGCCGCGCTGAAGGCGATAGGGCCGGCCGCGGCGGCCATCGCCAGGGCCGAGGGGCTGACCGCCCACGCGCTGTCGGTGGAGAAGAGACTTGACGAACTTGGGGAGGCGGGACAATGACGCAGAGCCGCTTCACAGACGCTGAGAAGCTCATCAGACCTGATCTAATCGGGCTTGAGGCCTATGAGCCTATCGCGCCGCTGGAGGTGCTCAGTGAGCGTTGTGGCGTCCCGGTGGACGAGCTTATCAAGCTGGACGGCAACGAGAACCCCTACGGGCCGTCCCCACGCGTCGCCCGCGCCCTTGCCGAGTACCCGTTCTATCACATCTATCCCGACCCCCTGCACCGGATGATAATGAAGCAGCTTTCCGAATACGTAAACGTCGATAAGGACTACATCGTCTGCGGCTCGGGAAGCGACGAGCTGATCGACCTGACGCTGAGGGTGCTCCTGGAGCCCGGAGACAAGGTGATCAACTGCAGCCCCACCTTCGGCATATACTCGTTCAGCACCGAGGTGTGCGGCGGCAAGGTGACCACCGTACCCCGCCAGGACGCTTACGAGATCGATGTCAAGGGCATAGACAAGGCGGTGGACAAGCGCACCAAGGCGGTGTTCGTAGCGTCGCCCAATAACCCCACAGGCAACGCCACCCCCAGCAAGGTGCTGCGGGAGCTGCTCAGCATCGGCACCATGGTTATCATCGACGAGGCCTACTACGAGTTCCACGGCCAGTCCATGGCCGGTATGGTGCCGGAGTACCCCAACCTGATCGTATTGCGGTCGTTCAGCAAATGGGCCGGCCTGGGCGGCCTGCGGGTAGGCTACGGCGTCTTCCCGCTGCCCATCGCGGAGATGATTCGCAGGATCAAGATTCCGTACAACGTTAACGCGGCGGCTATGGTGGCCGTGAGGGAGTCCCTCGCGGACCTCGACTATCTTCAGGCGAACGTCAAGGCCATTGTCGAGGAGAGGGAGCGGCTGTCCCGGTTGCTGCAGGAGCACGGCGTCCTCAGGCCGATGCCGTCGCAGGCCAATTTCATTCTCTGCCAGGTGATAAAGGGTAACGCCCTCATGATCAAGGAGGGCCTGGAGCACAGGGGCATAATCGTCAGGCACTTCGAGAAGCCGCTGCTTAGCAGCATGCTGCGCATAAGCGTGGGCAAGCCCGAGCAGACCGACGCCCTCGTCGCGGCGCTGGATAGATGGAAGGAGCAGTAGGAGATGGCCAGGAGAAAGGTCACGGTCGATAGACAGACGAGCGAGACCAGGATAAAGGTCGAGCTTCAGGTTGACGGCACGGGGAAGAACAGCATCAAGACCGGCGTGGGCATGCTCGATCACCTGCTGTCGCAGGTGGCCAGCCACGGCAGGTTCGACCTCAAGGTCAGGGCCACCGGCGACCTGGTTGTGGGACAGCATCACGTCGTGGAGGACGTCGCCATTGCGCTGGGCCAGGCCTTCGACAAGGCGCTGGGCAGGCGGCAGGGCATCGTCAGGATGGGGCATGCCGTCGTTCCCATGGACGACGCGCTGGCCATGGTGACGATCGATATCGGCGGCAGAGGCCATGCCACGATAGACGTCCCGCTCGAAGGCCGCGACATCGGCGGGCTGGACTCGACCCTGGTCCGGCACTTCCTGGAGTCGCTGGCCGGTGAGGTCAAGATGAACCTCAACGCCCGGATAGTGAGCGGCGTGAACGATCACCACAAGGTCGAGGCCCTGTTCAAGGCGCTGGGGCGCGCGCTGGACGCCGCAACCGCCATCGACGAGCGGCTGGGCGCGAAGGTGCCCAGCACCAAGGGCGCTATCGAGAGCGGCGGCGTGACCATGCCCAAGGTGGCCGACCGCAACGTCATGGCCCTGGACGACGACGAGGCCGAGCACGTGCGGCGCGTGTCGAAGGAGACCGTGAGGGACCTCGAGCTGGCGAACACGGGCGCTACGCTCTCCGCCAGGTGCGTTACCTACACGCCGAGCATCAGGGGGGCCGAGCCGAACTCGCCGGTGTTCCTCAAGGCGCTGCTCGGGATCAAGGCCTCCAACCTGTTCCGGCTGAGCACCACCAGCCTCTCCATCGGTTACTACGCCGGTGCTGCGATCCTGCTGAGGTCGGCGTTCGAGGCGCTGGTCTACATGCACCTTTTCGATGACGATCCCGACGAGATCAAGCAGTGGCTCAAGGTAGAGCTGCATCCCGCCCTCGAGGCCAAGAACCGCGCGGAGGAGAAGCGCGCCCAATGGGACCGGGCCAAGGACGCTTTCATCAAGCGCGGGCCCGACCAGACCCGGGAGCGTGACCTGGTGAAGTTCCTCTGGGACAAGACGTCACACAGCTCCGCCGTGGGGCTGGCCCAGGTGTTCGACATGGACTTCCGGCGGCTGCTGCCGGACGAGTTCTGGCTGGCGCTGGAGAACGCGGGCGACGACCTGGGCTTCGCGCTCGACCTGATGGCGTGGCGGGCCATCGACGGCAAGGACCTGGCCTCGGGCGAGCCCACCAAGTACCAGGAGGCGCTGGGCAAGGAGGAGGTCGGGTTCGAGCTGGTGGGCCGCTACGATCAGGACAGGCTCGGGTTGCTGGCCACCATGACCCTCTACCTGGCGCAGAGGCTCACCTACTTCGTCTTCAGCACCTTCGAGGTCTCCTCCCCCGAGCTGAAGGAGGACTTCGACAAGTGGGTGCAGAAGGTCAAGAGCCGGTAGAGGTGAGAGGTGTGGTAGCATTGATCAGGAAGCGTCGTCCGCTTCGGCTAGGTAGTCCGCCGCCGAATAGAACGGTTCGGCCGACAGACTGAAACGCTTGGCCTTGGCTGCCAGTAGGTCTCGAAGCCTGACGGAACCCTCCAACACCTCTTCCAGGTCATCTCCGTTCATAAGTATGATGCATTTGTGTGGGTTCTGCTTCAGCCCTGGTACAACATTGTCGGACCATCCTTTTATGGAAAGGAACAACCCCATTGTCTGTGCGCTGGACCGGTCAACCTTCCCTCGAAAGCTGTCCAACTCTTCGATAGCCGAGACTCCCTTTCGCCACCGACACTCCACCAAGTAGTACCACCCATCGAGCTTGAACGCACCGTCGATCTGTTCGCCGTTGTTATTCCGTCTGAAGCTGTCAACAGCGGGAATGCCATCGAGCTCGAACGCCTGTCGAAGCAGTTTCTCAAGCAGGTAACCACGCTGGTGATGGTCCGCCATAGCCTTCAATTCGACGTACATCTTCAGCAGGGCATGCAGAGGGTCTATGGGAGTCTTCACGAGATCGGGGTCCAGCTGCTGCAGTTCGCGGAGGAAGCGAACGTAAATCCGATCACCGGGCCCTCTCACCATTCCTATGAAGTCGATCTTCCCCCTCAGTACACGTGCGAACTGTCGGCTGGCTGGGACAAGCTGGGAACGGGCCTTTCGGTCGTAATGCTGAATGAACTCCGTCTCAGCCTTCTCAAGACCATATGTGCGCCATGCATGTAGCATGGCGCGTATTTGACGCACATACCTACGTTTGACGTTCGGGAATTGGTTTATGGTCAGCCCTGTCACGTCTTGTCGTCCATTCCTGATCTGCAATCTCACCTTGGCTGGGTTGACGGCGAAGCCATTGCTTTCGATCAGCTTGTTGAGTTCGTCTCCAACCTCTGCCTGTCCGGATGCATTGATCTTCGCCAGTGCTGCAGGGAACGTCTTGACGTTCGTCGAGAATGTTATGTCATCGGCGTACCTAGTGTAAGTGCACAGATTGGCCTTGGCTATCCACATCATCTCACTGTCAAACCTGCCGCAAACCATGTTCGAGACGATCGGCGATGTTGGAGCCCCCTGGGGCAAGCCTTGCCTGGAGCAAGAGATCTGTGCGAGAACCGTAGCGGCCGGTGGTGGCAACAGATAGGGCTTCGCCATGAACATCCCTCTCACTCGGGGGAAGGTGATACTCGGGAAGAAATCCTGAAGGTCCACATTCAGAACATGTCTGCGCTTGGCATGGACTTGGGCGTTGGTCACAATGCACCTGTCTGTCGTGAATCCATGGACACAAGGCTTTGGGTTATAGACAAGTGTCAGTACGAAGCTGAGCTTCCGCTGGATTATCTTAAGCGCGGTGGCTGGAGCAGAGATGATCCGGACACCTCCTCGCTTCTTGGCGATCTCAAATTGAGTGTAGCGCTTGGAGTCATCGAGAATATAGAGGTGATAGTTCAGTACGCCCTTGTCCACTTCCAGGAGGTCTGCCACATCCTGAGCGGTCGAAAGGGCATGGAACTTCGTCAGCAATTCGTCCGCCGATGCCGTCAGGTTGACTTCCATGCCTACGATAACCGCTCCACGGGAGTGGGCACTCGCAGAGCAATTCTGCCTATCGCGCTTGCTGAATCAATGACGCAGCGGAATCTGTGAGCATGACCGCGCATTTGCGGGGACCTTGTCCTCAATTGCCGCAGGATCAACGGCAAAAATCAATTGGGCTCTGCGAGTGCCCTGCGACAAGGATACACCATGCGCCTGAGTAAGACAACACACTCTCTTGGGAGCTTCTGGTGCACTGCCCCCTCCCCCCTTCCTCGCCTGCGTTTCTTGACAATGCCCCCTACCATGGTGCACTGCTGGCTGCAGTGATACCCCCGCCAGGGGGTGGTGCGGAGGCGCGGCCCACGTCTTGGGCAGATTCTTCACTTGCACGAAGAGCGCTTCTCTGCCCACTGCGCGGCGATGCGAGTTTACGAGCCTCCGCAGTTGTGCTATCCTGGTTTGGGCCCCGGTTGGCTGTCACTTGAATCATACTTGGCAGAGCCGTGAATAGAGTATACACAATAGGCCACAGCAACCACGCTCCCGAGGAGTTCATACATCTGCTAAGCAGTACCGGCATTCAGTACGTCGTGGACGTGAGAAGCGAGCCGACGAGTGCCCGGTTTCCGCACGTCAACCGCAGCAGCCTTGAGAGGTCTTTGCCGCCGGAGGACATCCGCTACTTGTACCTGGGAGATGCGCTCGGGGGTCGGCCTAAGGACCCGGATTGCTACGATGACACCACCGGCAAGCCTGACTACGCGGCGATACAACGCAAGGAGTGGTTCCAGGCTGCAATCGGTCGCCTGGTGGAGGGCGTGGAGAACGGATATAGGATAGCTGTCATGTGCTCGGAAGAAGACCCGTCTCGTTGCCACCGCAACCTGCTGGTGGGCGAAGCTCTGCGGAAGGAAGGTGTGGAGGTGCTGCACATTCGTGGCGACGGACGTGTGCAGACAGAAGAGGACCTTCTGAAGGAGAAGGCCGGGCTTCCTGCCGAGCAGTACTCGCTTCCCCTAGGTGACATTTGAAGACGATCTACACCATCGGCTTCACCAAGAAGTCAGCCGAGACGTTCTTCGAGCTCCTTCGCAGTTCAGGGGCCCGACACCTCGTGGATGTGCGCCTGCACAACAACTCGCAACTGGCCGCCTTCACCAAGCGGGATGATCTGCGGTATTTCCTCGATCGCTTGTTGGGGATGCAGTATCACGAAGCCCCTCTTTTCGCGCCCGACGAAGCCATCCTTGCCGAGTACCGAGCGACCAAAGACTGGAGCAGATACGAGACGGCCTATTTGAGATTGATCGGCGAGCGCCAGGCTGAGGATTCCATAGCTCCGCATATCCTTGAGGAAGGCGCTGTTCTGCTCTGCAGCGAGGCCGAGCCGTCACATTGCCACCGTCGCTTGGCAGCGGAGTACCTGGTCCAACATCTTGACTCACTGGCAGAGGTTAAACATCTTTAGGCGGGGGCGGACTGCTCTCGTTATCACTGACCTGACGAAGATGTCAGGGGACCGTGTCTGTGTGGCGGGAGTCACGGACAGGGGTGAATGCGTTCGCCCTGTGATCCGTGGTGGAGGGATACATCGTGAGCGTCTCTATGCTGGTTCTGAGCTTATTATTAGACCACGCGCAAGAGTGGAGTTCGACTTCCAGTCAATACGCTCGGCGCCTCCGCACGTTGAGGACAAGGCCTTCGCTCCTGAGAAGACACGCTTCCTAGGAATGTGTGATGACGCTGAGTGGGAAGGGGTCTTGCGGAGCAGCCTGTTTCCATCTGTAGCCGAAGTCTTTGATGGTGAACTCAACGAACCACATTGGGTCGAACCTGGCGCACCGACAAGATCTCTGGGTACGATCTTGCCCGCGACAATCGATGAAGTGCAGTTCGAACCACGGGACCAGAGGATTGAGCACAGGCTCCGTTTTACTGACGCTGGTAACCATTCGTACAAGGGAGTCAAGGTGAACGATTTGGCATTCCAGGCATTCGCTCAGATGGAACTCAGCCGCGTGGCCTTCCTGAGTGCGGCTGCCGGAAGAGTGCTCGGTCTTCTGCAGTCAGCTGACAGGGTCTACCTCAGACTCGGTCTCGCTAGGCCGTGGCATAACCTGAACACCGGCAGGAAGGAATGCTGGATGCAGGTTACAGGGATTCATACATTCCCTGACTACCTCAAGGGTAAGACCTTCGCGGATTTCTGATTTGCCCCCCTTCCTCGCCTGCGTTTCTTGACAATGCCCCCTACCATCGTGCTATGCTGGCTGCAGTGATACCCCCGCCAGGGGGGTGGTGCGGAGGCGGCGGCCCACTTCGACTCTTGACTCAGGTCACTACCTCGTCATCCCCGCGATGGCGGTGAGGAGGTAGCCATGGTCAGGGAGAAGTCACCCGAGCTGGAGCTTTCGCTGGACTCGTTCCCCAGGCTGTCGTTTCTCTACAAGGGCTTGCTGGACGCCAAGAAAGAGGTCTGCGTACAGAGGGCCCGCTATCTTACGCAGTACATGAGGGGCGAGCACGTCTGGTTCGACCCGCCCCTGATCAGGCGGGCGCAGGCGGTGGCCCACGTCCTGCGCAACATCGACGTCGAGATTCGCCCCGACGAGCTGCTCGCGGGCAGCATCAGCACCAAGCGGATCGGCGCGGTCGTCTACCCCGAGCTGTCCGGCCTCCTCATCTGGCCCGAGCTCGACCGCCTCTCCGGGCGCGAGGGCAACTCCCTCCAGATCACGGACGCCGACAGGCGGGAGCTGGAGAACGACATCTTCCCCTACTGGCAGGGGAAGGCGGTCATGGACTACGCGGAGGCCTACACCTCCCCGCCCGCGCCCATAACGCTGCTGGGCATGTTCGGCGTCTACATGCTCACCGAGGCCGGGGGCATTTCCCACACGTCGCCGGACTACCCGAGGCTGGTGGAGGTGGGGCTGGAGGGCATCATCCGGGAGGCCGGGGAGAGACTGGAGGAGATCGACACGGGCCCTGCGGAGTACCCCAGCCTGCTCAGGAAACGCTCCTTCTACAAGGCGGTGCAAATCGTCTGCCAGGCCGCCATCGACTACGCCCACAGGTGCCGCGACGAGGCGCTGAAGCTCGCCGCCGGGGTGGCCGATCCCGAGCGCAAGGCCGAGCTGCAGGAGATCGCCAGGATCTGCGACAAGGTGCCCGCGAAGCCCGCAGAGACCTTCCACGAGGCCGTGCAGAGCATATGGCTGGTGCAGGTGGCGCTGCACCAGGAGAACTACGAGCAGGCAATCTGCCTGGGCAGGCTCGACCAGTACCTCTACCCCTACTACAAGCGCGATATCGAGAAAGGCATCCTCACCGAGCACCGGGCGATCGAGCTTCTGGGCTGCCTGTTCATCAAGTACTCCGAGTTCGTGCCCCTGTTCTGCGACGGCATAGCGCAGTTCTTCGAGGGCTTCCCCGCCATGCCCGCCCTCACGATCGGCGGGCTCACTGCCGACGGCGACGACGCCACGAACGAGCTGAGCCATCGCATACTCGACACGAGGGAGCTGATAGCCACCAGGCACCCCAATATCCATGCGCGCATTCACAGGGACTCGCCGCAGGACTACCTGAAACGTGTCTCCGAGGTCATCAAGCGCGGCAGCGGGTACCCCGCCCTGCTGAACGACAACGTCGTCGTCCCCGCGCTGGAGACTACCGGCATCACGCTCGAGGACGCCAGGGACTACGTGATCATCGGCTGTGTGGAGACGTCGGTGCCATACAAGACTTTCGGCTCCACGGACGCGGCGCTGATGAGCCTGCCCGCCTGCCTCGAGATGGCCCTGAACGACGGCTACATGACCGTCCTCAATCAGCGCGTCGGCCTGGCCACCGGCGACTCCCGTGACTTCAACTCGATGGATGACGTGATCGACGCCTTCAGGAAGCAGGTGTCCTTCGTGGTCGAGCAGATGGTGATCGGCCTCAACGCCCTCAGCATCGCCCACGAGGAGCAATGCCCCAGCCCCTTGCTTTCATCGGTGATGGGCGGGTGTATGGAGAACGGGCGCGACGTGACTGCAGGCGGCGCCGAGTACAACTTCACGGGGGTGCAGGGGGTGGGGACCGCCGATGTCGCCGACTCGCTCGCGGCGATAGACCGGCTGGTGTTCGCCGAGAAGCGCGTCACGATGGAGGAGCTTCTCCAGGCGCTCAAGGACAACTTCGCTGGCCATGAGGCCCTGCACGAAGAGATTCTGAAGGTGGCGAAGTACGGCAACGACCACGACCTCGCCGACAAATACGCGAGGATAGTGTCGGGCATCTACTGCCGGGAGGTGGCGAAGCATCCAAACTCGCGCGGCGGCGCGTACCTGCCCGGTCACCTGAGCATGACCTGTCACAAGGCCTTCGGCCAGTTCTGCGGGGCGCTGCCGAGCGGCCGGAGGGCGATGGAGACCTTCGCCAACGGCATCTCACCCAGCGATGGCTGGGACAGGAAGGGCCCCACGGCAGCCCTCAAGTCCGTTGCCAAGGTCGATTACTCGCTGGCCACGAACGGCGTAGCGGTCAACCTCAAGTTCCACCCGCAGAACCTGCGCGGCGACAACGGGACGCACGTGCTGACCTCGCTGGTGCGTACCTATTTCGACATGGGCGGGATGCACCTGCAGGTCAACGTCGTGGACAGGGAGACGCTGCTGGACGCGCAAGCGCACCCGGACAACTACCCGGCGCTGATGGTGCGGGTGGCTGGCTACTCGGCCTACTTCTGCGACCTGACGAGGCGCGTCCAGGACGAGATCATAGCGCGAACGGAGCACGGCTGCCCCGTCTGAGCATCTGGACAGCCAGACATCTGAACATCTGAGGGGCCGGACAGCGGGCAGCCCCGCTGGTTCACTGTTCCCTGTCCAGAGGCTGAACGTCCTGCTCGAAGTACCTGTGGAAAGGCCGGGGCAGGCGGCGGTAGTCGATCGAGTCCACGGCGTCCGGGAACTCCCTTGAGTTGTGGGTGTTCCAGAACAGCACTGTCTTGCCCTTCAGTTGGCCCTTCCTGGCGTCGTCGATCAGGCAGGCGAACGCCTTGCCTGTGTACGTCCCCTCCAGCTTGATACCGTCGGTCTCCTTGACCAGGTTGACGGCCTCCATCCCCTGCTGGGTGAAGTGGGCGTAGCCCTTACCGAAGAAGCCGTGTCTTATGTCAACTTCTTCTGCGCCCATGTTGTGCTCGGGGAACGATGGATCGAGGGAATGGAGATAGCTGGCGATCTTGTTGTGCAGCCCGGCCGTCCTCGAGGCGTTGGCGAACCTCTCCGGCGCTACGGCGACGCAGACGACGCGGCTCTGCAGTCCTGCGGCCTTCAGCCCCAGCATCAGGCCGGAGGCGGTCCCCGACGTGCCGAGCGCTAAATAGACGACATGGGGTTCGGGCATCTGGCCGCCAATGATCTGGTCCCGCAGCTCCAGAGCGGCGTTGACGAAGCCGGTAGCGCCCGGGGTTGACGAACCACCGGCGGGAACCATAACGGGGAAGCTGCCGCGTATCAGACGGTGCCGGAGCTGTTGATAGAACGTCGCGCACGCCAGGATTGGGATGCTCCGACCGTGGTGAAGCTCGGCCCCGCATTCGTAGCTCATGAGGAGGTTACGCCTCACATAGCGGGCGTTGGGCTGGGGCATCAGCATGGAGATGCTCTTCAGTCCCAGCTCTCTGGCGTAGATCGCCGTAGCCAGCGCGTGGTTGGAGCCCGCGAATCCGAACGTCAGGACCTCTCTCGCGCCGGAGCGCAGGGCTTCTCCCAGGAGGAACTCCAGCTTGCGTACCTTGTTCCCGCCGTACAGCCTGCCACTGAGGTCGTCCCTCTTGATGTACAGCGAGTCCAGCCCGATCTCTCTACCGGTGCGCTCCAGCTGCTCCACAGGCGTGGGCAAGTCGGCCAAAGGCGTGTAGGGCAGCTTCTCGCTGAGCAGCGGGTACTGCTGGAAGAGTGGTATCATTCCGGCTTCCTTGGCGGCCTGTCATGGAGGTCGCCTGGGGGGTGGAATGATACCGCAAACGGCGCTGGAACTCAAGGCCTGAATGCGGCCATCCAGACATCTGAATGGTGGAATGCCCAAGCGTCAGTCTGGCAGGCCGTCCAGGACCTGTTTCATGCTCTGGCGGTAGGACTTGAAGGCCTCGCGTCCCTTGCCGGTGAGCCTGAGCATGGTGCGCGGCTTCCTCCCGGCGAATCCCTTCGCGACGTGCACGTACCCCGCGGCCTCCAGCTTGCTCATGTGGGACGAAAGGTTGCCGAAGGTGAGGCCGGTCTGGCGCATGAGGAAGAGGAAATCTGCGCTGTCAACCACGTACAGATGGGCCAGGATCATCAGCCTCGCCGGCTCGTGAATGACGCGGTCGATCTCGGATATGGGCTGCAAGCCCTCAGAGGGCGTTTCATGGGTCACCGGAGACCAGCCTCCTTCGGGTAGCAGCGGAGCATCCGCTCTGCTGCAGGGGCTCTATGATGTTGTGCGGGAGCAGATGCTCCCACTCTACCCGGGTCAGGCATCCGATTCCTCCAGCGAAGGCTTCGGGTACCGGCGCATGAACCGCAGGAGGTACAACGCGCCGATCAGCAGGATCAGGCCCCCGGCACCCAGCGCCGCGTACCCCGGTATGGGGTCTTCGAACACCTCCGAAAGGGCAAGCGTCGAGGCAAAGAGAGGCGCGTAGAGGTAGAGGCGGCGGAAATCGAGGAAGTATGCCAGCAGCCAGAAGATGAACGTAATGAATCCACCGACGACGGCCGCGGAAGCGGCGTCGGGAAGGTTGACACCCGAGTTGGCGGCGTAGATCCACAGCGCAAACGTCGCCAGGACAGCGACAACTATGATCACCGTTATCTTGAACTGCTTGGCCCTGCGGGCCGGGCCGAACTTGGCGAGGCCCACGCGCGGAATCGTGACCAGCCTCTTTCCCAAAGGCCACACCAGTACGGAGGAAAGCGCGAGGAACGTGAACCACACGTTGTCCGTGACTGTTCGAACCCCCATTCCGATCAGCAGGACCCCGAGGAAGATCTCCCACAGCCCGTCATCGAAATACATGGTCCAGGCCCTGCGCTCTATCTGCTTCAGATCGATCTGAGTCGTCATGGCTCACTCCCCCTTGGGTGGGCGCGGAGCATCCGCTCCGCGCAGGCGGCACCAAACCGCACTCGCGTTGTACGGCATGGGGGCAGATGCTCCCATCCTACCCTGCACCTTCCGTTCTGATCACTGGATACCTCCGGACGAAGCGGGCTATCAGCGCCAGCCCGATGACCAGGCCTGTCCCGCCGAATACGAAGAACAGCACCATTGGCACGAAGTCCTCCATGGTGAGCGCCAGCCCTATCGAAAGCGAGTACGCCACGGCGTACCCGTAGAGGCGAGGGAACTCTTTCAGGTATGCCATCGACGCGAACACGGCGAAGATCACGACAGCCGCGATGGCCGGGAACACACCGCTCGGAGGCTCCGCGCCGACCGTGTACGCCACGAAGCCGCCGATTCCAATCAGTATCGAGAACGCGAGGACGGCCTTCATCAGCTTGTCCCTGGTCCGCCTCATAGGGCCAAACTTGACCCAACCCAGCCTGGGCATGGTGATGAACCACTTGATGAGGGCCGGGCTGAGTGCGGCGACGCCGATCAGGGCGTAGAAGGCGGGGCCCTCCTGCGTGAGCAGATCGACGCCCATCGCTATCATTAGCAGCCCCATGAACGTGTCCCACATGCCGTCCTCGTAGTAGGACTTCCAGGCCTTGCGCTCTATCTCTTTCAGGTCTAAGCTCTGGCTCATGCTGCACCTCCTTGCAGCTGGGAATTGTGCAAAGTACTTTGTAGTGCAAAGTTACCTGCTTCGATTATATACCAGGATTCTGGTTTGTCAAGGGGTCTGTGGACTACTCGTGGTGCCGTCTCAGCGGCACTTCGGCGATGAACCAGTTCGCTATCCAGGCCGCTGCCACAATACCGACCCCGATGACGAAGATCTCCGTCAGGGTGGAGTCCAACGCCAGCTTGAGCGACTGGAACATCTGGTCGTAGAGGCGGAGGCCCTGCGGCCCGGTTGCCTCGTACAGCTCCAGCAACTCCGCCTGTTTCTCGGGGCTCACCAGCGCCTCCGGGTTGTACGCCAGGGTGTTCAGGGGCTCGGGGGAGATGGGTGCCGCGACATCCGGCGCCAGCCTGCCCAGGAAGTCGGGCGCGAACCGGTTGTTCACGAGAGAGCCGGCGATGGCCAAGCCCAGCACGCCGCCAAGCGCCCTGAAGAACGTGGCCGACGACGTTGTGACGCCCATTACCGAGTAGGGCACGGCGTTCTGGACAGCGATCGTGTATAGCGGGTAGATGATGCCGAGGCCGAGCCCGATGAGCGCCGTGTATGCCACGGCGGTGGCGCTGCCTGTGTTGACGGACATGGTCGCGATGAGTGCCACCGCGATTGCCATGATGGTGAGCCCGGCCGCTCCCTGTAGCCGGTAGTGGCCCCCGGCGCGAGAAAGGACCTGTCCCGAGACCAGACTGCCGACGACCACGGCGACCAGGAGCGGCGTAAGGAAGCCCCCGCTCGTGGTGGGCGACATCCCGAACACTCCCTGGAAGTAGAGCGGCAGGTAGACGATGCCCCCGTACATCACCACCCCGGTCAGCGCCACGATTATCAGCGACAGGGTTACAATACGGTTTCCGAATACCCAGAGCGGAATGATGGGGGCCGTGGCTCGGCGTTCTATGAGGACGAAGGCCGCGGCCGTGGTGGCGGAACAGACAAGCATAGCGATTATGGGGGCGGAGACCCAGGGATACTCCACTCCGGCCCACGAAAGCGCGAGCATCAAGGGGACTGTGGCCAGCACCAGAGCACCGATACCGAGGTAGTCGATTCCCTGGTCTTCGCTGGCGGGCCGGAGCCTGGGCAGGAAGAGGGCGAACAGGCCGATCAGGATCAGGCCGACGGGGACGTTGACGAGGAATACCCACCTCCAGCCGAGACTGTCCGTGATGAAGCCGCCGAGCATTGGGCCCATCACGGCGGCTATGCCGAAGACGCCGGCGGTCAGACCCTGGTACTTGCCGCGCTCGGCCGGCGGGAACAGGTCGCCGATGTAGATGAAGGCGTTGGCGAGGAGCACCCCCGCCCCTGCCCCCTGGATGCCCCTGAAGGCGACGAGCTGCGCGATGTTCTGGCTGACGCCGCAGAGGAGCGAGCCGATCACGAAAACGGCCAGCCCCAGAATGTAGAAGCGCTTGCGTCCGAAGATGTCGGACAACCTGCCCGTGATCGGGGCTACAATAGTCGATGTGATTATGTAGACCGTCGTGATCAGGGTATATTCCGTGAAGCCCCCGAGTTCCAGGCCTATCTTCGGCATGGCGGTGCCGATGATGGTCTGATCGAGCGAGCCGAGGAACAGGGCGACCACGGCCCCGATCAGGGCGATGTTCGCTTGTCGCCTGGGGAGGCTGGTTGGGCCACCGGCGTCACGAGTAGATAGGGCTGGCATCGCGTCACATGATAACACAGGGGCGTGTCTCTCAAGCTGCGGCGATCCCAAGTGTAGGTATTGCCATCGGGCGTTGGTGGTGCCCACCCACCCGCCCACAGGCGCTGCGCACCCGAGCCCTCGCTTCCCCCCTTCTACCCCCAAGATATGCATGCGTTGGCGTGTGAACTCGCGGAGTTGTGGGTGGTTGCCGGATGTGGGGTCGGGGGCCTCGGGGGCGGAGCCCCCGAAGACGTATGTGGGAGGGAGGGTGGGAAAGAACAACGTTCGCCTTGTCCGGTGCGTGATTGCAGGGACTCTGCCATCGGGCGTTGGGTGGTGCCCACCCGCGATGTGGACTCGGGGTAGCTGGCGCGAAGCCCCCGACATGGCTCGTTAGGGGTCAGGTCACCTGACCCCTACTACTCTCCCAACGTGAGGTAAGTAATCTGCCTGCGGCTCTGGTATACTCGTGGCAATGGCTGTGGACCAGTCGGGACATTGTACGGCGCATGAGGTGAAGGCATGGAATGGAGAACGAGATTCACGGAGATGGTCGGCACGCGCTATCCAATTATGCAGGGTGCGCTAGCGGTCATAGGGAGGGCGGAGCTGGCGGCCGCGGTCTCCGAGGCCGGAGGACTCGGTACGATCACCGCCCTCACGTTGGGCAGTGGGGACAAGCTCCGCCAGGAGATACGCAAGGCCAGGGCCCTGACCGACAGGCCTCTCGCTGTGAATCTGAGCCCGGCTCATGACCCCTCTCTCGATGCGATGCGGGACGTGGCTATCGAGGAAGGAATACCGGTCATCGAGACCGCTGGCTACAGAGCCGGCCATCACGGGACCAAGGTCAAAGCGGAGGGACTGACCTGGATTCACAAGGTGCATACGGTCAGACACGCGGTTGCGGCCGAGCGGGACGGGGCCGATGCTGTCTGCATCATGGGGCTGGAAGGGGCGGGGCTGAAGTCCCCGGCCATGCTCACCACGCTGGTTAGCGTGGCGATGGCGGTACGGCAGGTGAGCGTTCCCGTGATCGCCGCCGGGGGGATCGGCGATGCCAGGACCTTCCTGGCAATGCTGGCGCTCGGTGCTGAGGCCGTCCAGCTCGGCTCGGCATTCTGCGCGGTCAAGGAATGTCCCCTCGCCGAAAGGCGCAAGCAGGTCCTCGTGGATGCTGATCCCTACGACCCGGCCTGGCGCGACCCGATATTGTCAACCCCAACGGTGCAGGAGCTGCGGGCGATGGTGGAGGCGGACAGCACGGAGGCTATCGTGCGGGCGGCGGGGAAGGCGGAGCGCGCGGCGATACCTGAGGAGTGCGGGCTGTCTACCATATCGCTGTCTATCGGACTCATCGACAGGATTCCAGCAGCGGGGGAGCTTATCGACTGCATCATCAGCGAGGCTGAGCACATCCTCACGGCACAAGGCATCGGTGGTTTCAAGCTAACCCCTGCGACGTCGAGTTGATAGCGTCCTGGATTGGGAACATGGTGAGATCGGAATGCCGGGGTGGGTAGTCGTGACTGGCTTGGACGGTAGCGGATGGAAGAAGTCACCCTGATTAAAGATATCGCCGTCATCATGGTCACGGCGGGCGTCATCACACTGCTTTTTCGAAAGCTACGACAGCCTCCGGTACTCGGCTACCTGCTCGCCGGGCTTCTCATCGGCCCCTACGTTCTGCCCTCGCCCCCGGTTACGGACCTTCACACAATAAGCCTCCTTGCCGATCTCGGGCTGGTCCTGCTTCTCTTCGGCCTTGGACTGGAGTTCAGCTGGAGCAAGATACGACAGGTGGGAGTGGCAGTCCTGCTCATCGGCGTCATCGAGATAGCTACGATGGTGTATCTGGGGTACTGGTTGGGGCGGCTGCTCGGCTGGCCAACGATGGACTCCATATTCCTGGGCGCAGCGCTTCACATCAGCAGCTCGGCGATTATCGTCAAGATACTGAGGGACTCCGGCAAGCTCGAGCGCCTGTCTTCGAGAATCATAGTCGGCATCCTGGTGGTCGAGGACTTCGCTGCGGTCATAATCATCACTGTGCTTTCGGGGGTGGCAGGCTCAGATACCGCAGGCGTCGGTGATGTGGGGTCTGTGATTCTGAAGCTGGTAGTATTCGTGGCTGCGTCTCTCGTGCTGGGCGCTATAGTGGTGCCGAGGGTCGTCAGGTTCACACACCAGTTCGGGTCCAAGGAGGCGTTGCTGATTACCGCTCTGGCTCTCTGCTTTGCCATGGCTCTGATCGGCAAGTACCTCGGGCTGTCCGTAGCTGCAGGTGCATTCCTCATGGGCGCCCTTATCGGGGATACCGAGCATTCCGAGGAAGTGGAGAACCTGGTTGTGCCCATACGCGATATGTTCGCGGCCATATTCTTCGTGGCCATAGGCATGCTGATCGATATCACGCAGATAGGGAGTTTCATTGTCCCGGCCGTCATAGTAGCCTTGGCTTTCATGGTGGGCAAGATGCTGGGCAACACAACCGCTACTTTCGTCTCGGGTCATGATGGGAGGACCGCCCTCGAGGTCGGGATGGGGATGCCGCAGATGGGTGAATTCTCGTTGGCGATCGCCAAGCTGGGTCTGGACCGCGGTGTGGTCACGGCACCCTTGTATCCTGTCATTGCACTTGTGACGGCACTCACATCTCTTGCTTCCCCGTATATCTCGCGCTCCACCGATTGGACAGCCAGCCTGCTGGAACGCAGGTCGCCCTCGATCCTCAGGGAGTACACGTTGCGAGTGGGCGACTGGCTTCAAGCCCTGCGGGCAGTCTTCGCCTATGACAGCCCGGTAGCCCGTCGGGTCAAACACTCCGCTCGAATGATAGTCCTGAACCTCGTCATCGTGATGGTCATCATAGGCGTCGGTACCTTCTCACTCAAGTTCATTGAGGACATCGATCTGCCGTTCACTGCGCGCACGGACATCCTGGCGCTGTTCTTCAGCATAGCGGTGCTGGTCCTTTGCGTACCATCTTTTGTCGTGATGTGGCGCAGCCTTCAGTCGCTGGCTGACGAGGCTGTCCTGTACGTGATCAGGAAACGCAAGTCGGCGAAGTGGTGGAGCCGGGATGCCCTTCGCGTGGTGCTCAGGGACAGTGTGCTGATCGTGCTGACGGTCTTCGTGGCTATGTGGTTTGTGCCGCTGTTCGTACGCCTGTTCTCTGTGGGGTCCTATGCCATGATCGTGCCGGTTCTGGTTGCAGCTGTCGTCCTGTATCTCATGGTCAGGTCTATCAGAGAGATTCACCTCGAGATGGAGAGAACGTTCAGTCGTGTACTGCTGGGCCGGGAGGTATCCTCAGGGACGGATGGCCTATCGAAGACGGCGCAGGGCGGGCTGACGGCGCTCGCGCGAAGGTTGGGGCTTTGGCACCCCATGCGGGCACGAGGCCGTGACCCGGAGGGCGAATCGCCGGGCGACAGCGACAAGGGCGACTCAGAGGGGGATCGGAAGGACTGAGGTCTTCGTGACGATAGCCGTGGTCTTTGCCCCTCACCCTGACGACGAGACACTGGCGTGCGGCGGCACGATCGCGCTGAAGGCACGACGCGGCGAAGAGGTCAACATCGTTTTCATGACCGATGGCAGGAACTCGCACTTGCATGCGCTGGGCATAGCCTCGGACCCGACGCCCGGCGAACTCGCGAGGATCAGGAAGAAAGAGGCGATACGGGCCACCGGCATACTGGGGGTGCCCAGCGAGAATCTGCTCTTCCTGGACATCGGCAGCGCGGAGCTGAGATCGGACAACGCGGTCGTGGTGGAGAGGGTCGGACGGCTGCTGCGGGACATGACCCCGGACGAGGTCTACTACCCGGACTCGACCGAGTCGCACCGGACTCACGCGGCTGCCCACGACGTCATTGAGAAGGCTCTATGTGGCCTCGTCCAGCATCCCGCCAGATACACATACGTGGTATGGGGCGGTGACGCCCGAGAGGGCGATGCAGAACAGGATGAGCTGATAGTGGACATCAGGGAGGTGCTCTCGCTGAAGAGGCAAGCCATGGCGGAGTACCGCAGCCAGACTACAGTGTTCTCGAAACAGCAGAAACGTCCGTTGCTCTCCAAGGCGTTATTGGAGAGGTTCCTCACGGGGCGTGAGGTGTTCTTGATTCAGCCATAGCGCCCGATGTTGATATGATCAGCACAACCAAGGAGGACTCGCCATGATCTGGAAGGAGTACTCGGAGACGTTGAAGGAATTGCTCGAGTTGGAGGGCAGCCCGATCGCCGTCACCTACTCGATGACCCCGGTCGAAGGTGCAGACGAGGGGAAACGCCCGGTGTGCAGAGCACTTATCGAGGCTCGCTCCGGCAAGGTGATCAACCTCACCAGGGAGTCGTGCTCCTGCCCCGGCGGTGTCTGGCATCTCGGGCTGGGGCCCCGGCCCAGCGGGAAACTCATGGAAGGGTTGAAGCGGTTCCTGGTCGACGGCGAGAAGCTGTTCTGTACGCTGGCCACGGCGGGGCGCACCTTCCATTTGACGACGGCGGCTCCCGAAGGCCTCGCCGAGAACGTCATACTCTCCCCTCTTGAGAAGTCGGAGTGGGCGCCCGACCTCGTCGTGTTCCTGTGCAACCCGGAGCAGGCGTGCCGCCTGTTGTGGCTGGCGATGTACCCCAGCGGCATCCCTCCGAAGGTCGAGATGGCGGGCTCCACCTGCCATATGGTGATTGCCTACCCGGTGATGACCGGCGAGCTGAACGTCAGCCTGATGGACTACACGGATCGAAGGGCACGGGGCTATGGCGTAGACGAGCTGTATGTCACGGTTCCCTACCACCTGATGCCGGGGCTGATCTGGAGCATCGACAAGTGCAGCGCGGGCACGGCCAAAGTAGGGTTCGACAGCTGAGCGGTCGAATGGCGAGACGCCTGGACAGCCAGACATTCGTCAGTGCTGCGTGCGGAGAGGTATCTCCTTGATGAACCAGTTGACCACCCATGCGGCGATCACTACGAACAATCCGATCAGGAACGCTTGGGCTATCGCTGAGCTGAGCGCTATCTTCAGGGTCTCCATGATGTGTTCGAACAGCGCGGCCCCCTGTTGACCGAACTGCTCGAAGAAGGCCCGCAGGTTGTCCTGAGCTTCAACGTTCATCAGCGCCTGAGGGTTCTGCGCCAGTTCGTCCAGGAGCTGCGGCGGCGTGGCCTCCTTTGCGGCCTGGGACAGGCCCGACAGGAAGTCGGACTGGAATCTGTTGGTCACGATCGACCCGAGAATGGCCAGCCCCAAAGCGCCGCCTATCTGGCGGAAGAAGGCGGTTGAGGAAGTGGCGATCCCCATGACCTTGTACGGGACGGCATTCTGTACAGCTATGACGTACAACGGCATCGTGCAACCCAGGCCGAACCCCAGCAGCACGATGTAGGCAACCGCCGTCGCGTAGCTCGTCTCCGCGGTCATGGTCGACATCAGGCCCATGCCCGCGGCCATCATGGCCAGGCCGAAAACGCCCTGGAGGCGGTAGTGACCTCCGGCGCGCGACAGTATCTGGCCGGAGATGACGCTTCCGGCTACGAGCCCCAGCATCATAGGCGTGAGAAAGCTGCCACTTGCCGTCGCCGACATCCCGAGCACGCCCTGGAAGAAGAGCGGTATGTAGATGATGGCACCGAACATGCCGAATCCGGTTATGAATATGACCAGGAGTGAGACGGCGACTATGGGGTTCTTGAATATCCACATCGGCATTATGGGTTCGGCGGCGCGTGGCTCCGCGAGAACGAACAGAAGGGCCATGACAGCGGAGAAGGCGAACATCCCGATTATCTGGGCGGAGAGCCATGGGTAGTCCACGCCGCCCAGAGTGAGCGCCAGCATGGCGGGCACCACCGCGAGTACCATCAAGGCCACGCCGAGGAAGTCTATCTTTGGCTTCACGCCCTGCGGCCGGACGTTGGGGAAGAAAAAGATGAACAAACCGATTATCAGCAGCCCCAGTGGAATGTTGACGAAGAAGACCCAATGCCAGGACAGGGAGTCGGTAATGAACCCCCCGAGCGTTGGGCCGATCACCGACGACAGGCCGAAGATGCCCGCGACGAGACCCTGGTACTTGCCGCGCTCCGAAGGGGGGAAGAGGTCCCCCACCACGATGAAGGCGTTGGCCATCATTACGCCGGCACCCACACCCTGCAGCCCCCGGAAGGCGATGATCTGGTTCATGGTGTCGCTGATCCCGCAGAGGATCGAGCCCACGGTGAAGATGCAGAGGCCCCCGACGTAGAACCACTTGCGCCCGTACATGTCGGTGAGCTTCCCCGTAATCGGCACGGCGATCGTCGAGGCGATTATGTAGGCCGTGGCGACCCAGGTGTACTTCGTGAACCCGCCCAAGTCCGCGACAATGCGGGGCAGGGCCGTCCCAACAATCGTTTGGTCCAGCGAAGCGAGGAACATCGCCAGCATCACGCCCGCCATAGTGATGGCGATCTGGCGTCGGGGGAGGGAGCGTACGCCCGGGGGCTGGGGGGGTAGTGCTACGTTTGCGGGTTCTTCTGTCATATCGAGTACTTGGGTAATGGCGTTGGTCACTATCATAACATGGAACGCCCTCCGCTTCTGGAGGAGGCTTGGGTCGGTCAACGGGTTCACCCTTTGAGGATAGCGTTTGACATTGGTGCTATCTTATGTTGAGAGACTTCGATTGGGACAGCCGTAGCATCCGGAGCCGCGCTGCACACGATTACTCGGCTTTCGGGTGGAATTGTCGGGCATTATCGCTTTCGATAGACTCCGTTTGCGGTAGGAGGTGCCATGTCGGGAAGGAGAGTTGCCGAACTCCTGGACCTCACTGATGAGTGCGCAATCGTGACAGGTGGTGGTGCAGGTATAGGCCAGGCTATTGCATTCCGTCTGGCCGAGGCTGGGGCGAGCGTCGTGGTGACTGACATCGACTCAGAGGCAGCCGATCGTACCGTAGAACAGATCAAGCAGAATGGCGGTAGCGGCCGCGCCGTAGTCGCCAACGCTGCAAGCGTTGCGGACGCTGCGAATGTGATGCAGGCGGCCACAGAGGCGTTCGGTAGGCTTGACGTCCTGGTGAACAACGCCGGCGTGTTTCCGCATGCACCTGTCTTCGATGTTACCGAGGAAATGTGGGACAGGGTGCTGAATGTGAACCTCAAGAGCGTGATGTTCTACTCCCAGGCCGCTGCTAGGAAGATGACCGAGTCCGGGTGGGGGGGCAGGATCGTGAACATCGCCTCCATGGAGGGCCTGCATCCCAGAGAAGACCTCGCGCACTACGTTACGGCGAAGGCCGGGGTCGTAATGCTGACGAAGGCATTGGCTTTGGAGCTAGCACCACACAATATCCTCGTGAACGCTGTTGCCCCCGGCGGCATCATGACGGCAGGCGCCGCGGCCCAGCAGACTGCGATCAAGGCCAGTGGCAAGTCTCTAAGGGAAATTTACGAGAAGTTCATGGCGCGCTTGCCGCTGGGCCGGCTCGGAGAACCCGACGATGTGGCGAAGGTGGTGCTCTTTCTGGCCAGCCCCGCTGTGGATTACATGACGGGAAGCGTGGTCATAGTGGACGGTGGGTTCCTGTTGAGCTGACGTGCGTGTGGGGGCTTGCCTCGTCGGACAGTCCTGAGCTACCTGCGCACTTCGAGATACCAATCACCTCCTTGACAACGCCATGCCTGTTACGTAAAGTGTGGCTTGCTGGCTTCGGCTGGCCTGCAACTCACATTGCTCAGAGAAACGCTCACGAATTGACGGCGCGCAGGAAACAACCGAGCAGCGGCCCGCCTCGTATCCACTTTCCCGAGGACGAGGGAGCGCATCCGAACGCTCTGATCGAGTGGTGGTATCTCAACACCGCCTTGACCGGATCGGACGGAGGCGAGTATGGCGCGATGGTGGCCTACTTCAGCCCCGGCCTCAAGATCATCGCCATCTCGGATATCGATGGGCGCACGCTCCATCACGAGGTGGCTGGCTCGACGCCAAGATTCGCCGAAGGGGCGCTGGACCTCGTCTGGGGTGGCCGCGACCGCTGGCGGCGGGCGGGTTCGGAAACGCCCCTCTACCGTCTGGAGGCGAAGGGGAAAGGCATAGGACTCGATCTGAGTATGGAGTCGCAGAAGCCGCCCATGCTGGCCGGCGGCGACGGCCTTGTGCAGTGGAGCGGGGGGACTTCGTATTACTACTCACTGACCAGGCTCGAGGTCGGCGGGTGGATTCAGATAGGCGGCAGGCAGATCGATGTCGAAGGGGCCGGGTGGATGGACCACCAGTGGATGGCCAACCTCGGGCGAAGGGGTTGGGACTGGTTCTCCGTACAGCTCGACAACGATACCGAGTTGCTTGTCTGGCAGATCGTGAACCCCGACGACTCGATCGAGTCACGCGACCTGATGATCATGTTCCCGGATTGCTCGATGTATCATACACACGATGTGGCGATGCAGAGCGTGGAATCCTGGGTGTCTCCCGCGACCGGTAGGGAGTATGGCATCGTCTGGCAGGTGAAGGAACGAACGCAGGGTGTTGACCTAGAGATCAGGGCCCGGTATCCGGAGCAGGAGATCAGAATGTTCGAGCTCATGCCCGAGGTCGCCTACCAGTTCTGGGAGGGCAACACCGTCGTTGCGGGGTGGTTGGGTGGAAACGAGGTCGGCGGTAACGGGCACGCCGAGATCGTCAGGAGCATAAGCCCGCTCGACAGAGTACCCTAGGCGTCCCCGGCAGCTGGCTCCACGTCCAGACAGCTGGATGGCCGGATGTCGGAGCGGCAGGAGAGTCCCATCTCCCTTTTTGGAGGGGAAGGCCCGCCGAAATGAACCAATTGCGCCTGGCCGCTACCAAGGTGCACATAAGGTGGATCAACGCTGACTTCAAGGAGGTGGCGGTGGTCCGGACACCGGAAGGCGCTAAGCAGGAGGTCGTCGTCTTCTCCTCAGGCAACCCGGTTATCCTCAGTCAGACGACGGGGGTTGGCACCATAATCATCCATGATCTGGTGTTCGTCAGCGACAGGCTTCTAAAGTACGTTCTGGTTCATGAGCTGTCGCATCGGCGGCAGCTATACCCTTACGTCTTCTATCCACTCAGCATGTTGCTGCTCGCCGAATCGATCGGGCTGGTGGCCGCAGCCTTGACCGTGTTCCCGATAGTCGCTGCTACGAACTCGGACATCCAGTACGCTATCGCCATACCCATAGCCCTCATCGTCGCCCCTATGCTGGTGGTGTTTGCTTGCTTCCTGTCCTGGCTCTTCGAGCTATGGGCGGACTATCGCTCGATCAAGGTGCTCGGCATCAAGACCGTGGCGGGGGCGAAGGAGGATGGGCGGAAGCTGGTGCAGATGCACCCCAACTACTTCGTGCGCCTTATCGGGTGGCTGTCCCGGCCTCCCCTGCTCATCACCTACAGACTGTACCTCAGGCTGAACCGGCGCACCATCGACATGGGCCGGCTGTAGGCGATCATCCCCCTCGTTAAGTCTCTGGGGTAGAGTTCCGCATATCGATGGCCAGCCTCTCCAGCTCGTCGTAACGCGGGCGGACCATCAGCATGGCGATCATCGCGGGAATGATGAATCCATACAGCGCGGCGAAGCTGCCGCTCAGGATGTAGATGATGAAGCCGTAGATGCCGACTGCCTCGAATAGTGCAGACGATATTATCGTGGCGTCGAAGTACCGACGGACTGCCGAGTTGGAGTCATAGACTTCAGCCGCTCGCAACAGGGTGGCGATGGACCGGTGGCTGCCTTGATGTTCGCGCTCTGCGAGTATCCGCTTTCGCATGCGGCGTACTGTGAAGAAATGTATTACCGACATCGCGGCCAACACGCCTGCCATTATGCCTAAATGATCCTCGAAGGCCGCCATCTCCGACGCGACATTGCTCACGATATGCGAGATGATCGCGTAGACAATCGGCGCGAGGAAGAAGGCAATCCAAGTTTTCTGGATAGTGGACAGCCCCGACCGCAACCTCTGTCGTTCTTCAGGTTCCAGCATCATACCTCCTTGTCGCCGGCTCTTTCGAGGGTTCACATGGCCGCATCCAGACAGCCTGACATTCCGCTGTCCGGATGTCACCAGTTGACGAGATGGACGGCCAGGAACATGCCCGCCACATTGAAGGCTCCGTGGGCCAGGATGGCGCTTCCCAGCCCGTACTTACGGAACAGAAATCCCAGGGCTATCCCGATCGGGAACACCTGAACGAACTTGATCCATACCGGGTCTAGTGCACCGAGATGCAGTATCGCCCACAGACCTGCCGTGAGCAGTACCGCCCAGACGTACTTCCTGCCGTTCAGTCCGAGGTACTTGGCGACGAAGCTCTGGATGCAGAGGCGGAACAGTATCTCTTCGTATATGGTCGCCTGGATAACCACGAGTATCAGCGCGGGCGTTATGAACTCGGCTATCCCGTACTCGGCCATGTCGATCTCCGAGACGTCGACGAAGGTGCTGGACAGTTGCGGTGGTATCGCCACGAACAGGATGGCGGTGAAGGCAACCGCGCCCAGCGCCAGGCCGATGCTCGAGAGGAGGTAGCCCTTGCTGACCACACCGCCGTCGCCTTCCTCTCTCGCGAGAAGCCTTCTCAGCAGTGGTACGTCCTGATAGCCGAGCGACCGGGCGCAGTGGATGCCGAGACAAGTTAGAAGAGTGATCGCGATGAAGCGCAGAATCGACCCTATGGCCAGCACGGCGATTACCGCCGTGTCCATGTCGGCGAGGGCGTCGGGTACCAGGGGGATCGCCAATAGATCGAGGCCTATGACCACGGCCGCCAGAAGAACACCGTGTTTCAGGGTGGCCGCGGTCTCGTAGCGGTTCTTGATGCAGATCACGAGAGCCGTGATCGATAGGAGGAAAACCAGGATCCCGAAGGCGATGCTCAGGCCCAGCACTACGTACTCCACTTCTGGCCCTTTCTTCTCAGCGTGAGTTGGCGGTTGCGATACCTCTCGCAGACAGCCGTCGCACTCGACGTATCCTACAATACGGCGGTCGCGTGAGTCAACGTACCATCGTTGGGACGGCTGAACAGCCAGACAGCTGAACGTCGCAGAGCCGTTGCACGGCTATGTTGAGGAAGCTGCTTGCGCATAAGGTGGAGGCGCGTTGGCTTGTCGATGTCGGGTTCGGCCTCTCGACTCGATGACCTCAGAATAGGACGCAACCTGTCCAGGTTACCCGGTCGGAGTGGAACTGGTTGTCGAGGCCGAGCTTGCCCAGGAGGGCCATGACGTCGACGCCGAAAGCCTCGGGGGAGGGCCTGGCTGCCTCCGGATGAGGGCAGGGCTCGCCCGACCTGGCCTTACATGGGTAGCACAGCCAGCAGGACCCGCCGATCAAGCCCCAGGCGTTGGCCAGGCCCCTGCTGCGCAGGTACTCTTCCATCTGCAGCACGCGTGTATGGAGCTCCATCTTCGCTCGCAAGAGCCCTTCGATGTCTGTCGTCACGTCGAGAGCCTCCGAGTACTGGAGCAGCACGCCCCTCTTGAACTCTCCGAAGCGGCGCTCGGCGTCCTCCAGCGACCCGACGTGGGGCGGGCACATGTAGTGTACCCTGTAGTTACCGCACTTGTTACCATGGCATATTTCCCGTATCCGCTCCTCGGGGGTCAGGAGGCCCGGGTCGAACTCGATGCACGTATGGATTCCGAGTTGGTGGGCACGTTGCACTATGTCTTCTGTGTCCATTTCCATGGCTGAACTCTCCCTACGACTGTCGGTTCCTCAACAAGCGGCTTGTACTCCTCTCCGCTGCAGGTTTCGAAGCCCGCAGGCCACGGCGAGGACAGTCTGCACAATAAACGCATCTGGAGAGGCGCGTCTCGGTTGACCCGGATCACCACAACTGCCGGTTGGTCGGGGTTCAATTGAAGCAACTGCTTGAAGTCGGTCGCAAAAAACCTCGGACAGTAACCTGCCAAGAATAGGGGATCGCCTGTGCGGAGGAGGATTGCCATTGGATCATATTCGTTCTGCGGATCAGGCATGAGGTAGAGCCTTTCGCCTGCTTGAAGAGCATCGACACGCCGCCTCGCTTCCTCGGGGAAGTAGCGGAGGCCGTGGGCGAAGAATGTGACTTCATATCTCTCCTCAGGCGTCGGCTCTGGTTTTGGGAATACCCTGAAAGAATCCGTGACTCGTTTGCCACCAGTTGCAGACAGAACCCCTGTGATATCATGGCGGCTCAAGTTTGCCCACTTCAGATAGTCCTCATACTCGGGGCGTCGTTCCGACAACAGCCTATTCGCGAATACGGGGAACAACTCAGTTGACTCGTAGGGCTGATCCAGTTTCTTCATGCCGCCAAAGGTCGAGAACCGAGGGGCATTCTTCGCGCCCTTAGTGTAGACGAACTTGTACTTGCCATTGTCTAATGTCAAGCGCCCGACGGTCCTCCACATGCGGTCGACCGGGTCTTGCCATGCGAGGTAGAGCGTTTTCATCATAGCCCCTTTCTGAGGCCCAGTAGTCGCTCGCGGTTCAGCTCGAGCATGTGCTGGGCGAACTCCACGGCCGCAGGTGTGATCTTCGTGTCAGGAATGCGCTCGAATACTGACATAGTATCTGCGCTAGCCACTTGCTCCAACCGCCCGAGCCATGAGCGGGCGGCGTCCCTGCTCTGCATAGCAGCCATTTCAAAAGCCTCGATCGTGAACATCGGTCTTGCCGATTCTGGCGATGCATAGAACGCCGACCTGGCTTTCTCAACATATCTCTCGATGCTTCGCGCTTTGTCCTTGGTGACTAGCCTTTCTTTTCGGACGTCGTCCGACTCGTTCCTGCCGAGACTGGAGGCGTGGTCGAAGGATGGAGCGAGGTGAGTGACCTGATCCTTGGTCAGAACGAGTCCCCAGTTTTGGTGATGCCGGTCCTGGTTCGCGATCCATGTGTCGAGCATCAGATAGCCAACGAATACATCAATGGGAGATTCGATGATATCGAATGGATTCCAGTCCAGAGGGACTTCAAGAACCTCGTCACGAATCGTATCCAATACGAGCCTGAGGGTATGCTGCCCCTGCCGATAGCGCTTGTCTCTGTCGTAGGCATCTTCTCTTAAGGCCAGGAGTTCGTTGCCGTGCACAAGTCTTCCGCCGGGTGGTTCGAAATCATCACAGACAACGCCTTCCTTTCCCTTCCACACCGCCAGTTCATAGGGTACGTGCGGCAAACCGAGCAGTCCGCACAGCTCGCTCGCTGCCTTCTCCGCCCAATTCTCGCCTGTTCCTGGTCGTCCTTCCTTGAATAGCACTCGTTTTCCCACCTGCGTTCTGTACCAGAACTTGAACTTCGTGCCCAGCTGCTCAATGATTTCTGGTTCGAATTCTGATATGTTGGTGACTGGGAAAATCTTCCTGTCATTGTACGTTCTGGAGGGTGGGGTTGCCGCTGATTGGATCAACTGGTCGTCAGGTACCCTGTAGCTTCCTCCCGGAGTCCACACGGGATCGATTCGGCCCTCCTTGATCCACCTGTAGACCGTTTGCCTTGTCACGTGGAGTCGCGTGGCCGCTTCAGGTATTGTCAGGTACTCTACCATGTCTGGTATTATTATATCAGTGTTGTCACATGTTGTCAAATGTTGTCACATAATGTTGCGAATGGCAAGTCCTGCTTGACACTGTCTCGGTTGTGTGCATCTGCGGGCGATTCGCCGAATCGCCCGCTACGAGTGCCTCTGGTAGGCGTGGTAGTTCTCCAGCCACTCCCTTGCCTCTTCGTATTCGGGGTATACCCCTTCCAGCCGCTCCCAGAAGGCGTCCGAGTGGTCGAAGTGCTGCGCGTGAACCAACTCGTGGGCCACTACGTAGTCCAGAATACGCGGCGGGACCTGGACCAGACGCCAGTTGAACGAGAGGTTCTTCTTCGCCGAACAGCTCCCCCATCTTGTCTTCTGGCCGCGAATGTACACTCTATTGTACGGGAGACCGTACTCCCTGGCATAGTGGCGCAGCCGCTTCGAGATGACTCTCCTGGCCTCCTCCCGGTACCATTCCTCCAGCACGTGGGCGTCCAGCAAGTCCCTGCCGGAGGATATCGTCTTGCCCTTTGAATCGACTGCCACCTTCCGACCGAGCTCGGGGACGGGCCGGAACCTATAGACCTCGCCGTACAGCAGGACCTCGCCCCGCTTGAGCTGCACGCCCAGGGTCTTCCTGTGCCTGAAGTAGCGCAGCTTCTTCTCGATCCACTTCGACTTGTGGCGGATGATCTCATCGATCTCGGCGTTCGAGGTGCGGAGCGGGACGATGAGTTCGATCCGCAGGTCGGGATGGACCATGATACGTCCGCTCTTGACCCTGCGGCGCTCGACTTTGACATCCTTGCGATTGATCACGGGGAGTATTTTAGCGCAGGAGGGGTATTGGGGGCTAATGTTAGGGCATCGGATAGAGTTTGCGAGACATGGGAAGACAATGCCCTTTGGTGGGGATTAGATCGCTAGATCGAATGGCAAGTCGCTGATGTCACGCAAGCGCCGACCATCCATTAGGATTCGGAGCATGTCCAGTTGGTCTTGGTTGTCCAAGTCTTCGATTGATGAGCACAATTCGGGGAGCGCGAAGTGGTATACGCAGTCGAGGTCGCCGGTGCCTAGCGCTAGGGTTGCTAGGCGAGAGGGCAAGGGTTCGGCCGTGACCGCGACTATGTGGGGCAAATGGCCCTTGCGGTTCCGGATGAGGTTGAGAGCCTCTGTTCGCGTGTTCTGCGACCTGTCGCTTCGGATGGTCCACTTGCAGGAGATGCTGGCATGAAGTAGAGGAAGAGCATCCTTCTGATTTTGAACTCGCAGGGGTGTCAACTTCGCCACTTTGTCTTGCCTGCGAACAAGCACATGATGGCTGTTGACCTCCTTATCTGTCACAGGATACCTTCCGACAACAATGTCGGGCTTGACGATGTAGTCACCGCCAAAGGCTGATGAGAGCACTTTGTCACTTTTCACAACCTCTTCCAGATACCGAAGATGCTCGAACTGGTAGAACTTCGATATAGCTGTCTTAACTTGGTACATCCATTTACCGGGGCGGATGTGCTCCAGGAGAAGGAATGCAGACTCTAGGAAATCTCGCGTTGCCAACTCAAATCGATCACCCACTGTTTGACCATCGATCCTCTCTTGTTGGGGCCTGTGGCCTAGAAGCCTCGTGATTGCCCAAGCGATATCGCGACTCGACTTGTTGCTGCCATCAGCGAAGTTGGGGTATGTTACACTCTTATTCTCAGTGACTCTGATTATCTCAGCGCAGATACGCTCGTGGTACTCTCGGCGCAGTTGAGATATGCTCATCTGCCCTCCTTCGCCGCGTCGTCAACTTCGCTGGGCAGGTTTGCAGAAAGCGATCACCTGTTCCTTGTGCATCCGTTGCTGGATCTGCGAACTAGGGTCAACTCGGTGACCAGCCGGCAGCATTCTGCGATTGCGGTCGAGGCTCCGGGTTCCCACGGCCACGACATCTAAGCCTAGGCGCGCGCCTATTTCTGCAAGACAATCGCCTGTCTGCGTATCCCGTCCGCGCATGAGGGAGCTACCCACAACGACGATAGCAGCCTTCCCGGGCTTCAGTACTCGAAGCATCTCCCTCAACACCAATGCCATCTCCGAATAGTAGTGTCGCAAGACGAGCCCCTTCCGTGCATCGACGACCGATATATCTTCGATGACCGCGGTCGTTCGAGACGGGAAGTCGACTAGGTCTGCGCCCTGAATGACCTCGCTACCGATATACTCCCGACGTCGCTCGCTGAGCTCGGCTATTGAGTACCCCATCCACACGAGAGCGAACTTGTGAGCCCTCATGTAGTCTATGGCATTGGATGCGTAGGGGGGCGAAGTGACAATCAGGTCGACCGAGTTCTCGTCCAGGGACAGGCTCCTCGCGTCTCCGAACGTGACGTAGGGCTTGGGGAAGCCACTGCTTCTATCCAGAACACCCTTGAGATTGTTGAACACTCGCCTCTCGAACTCTTCAATAGCAGAACGGATTGTCTTGGTCAGGAGCCTATCGCGTTCTGAACTGGCGACTCCAAGTGCACGATGACCGAGGAGCACTCTGCCGGACATGTCGAGAACCAACTTGGCTCTGTGCGGCCGTGTGTGCGCTAAGTCGAGTGCGTAGGATACCCCGCCGGACTTCGTAATGATAACCCCCGAAAACGCCAATTCAAAGAAGGATCTCGTGGAATGATCTGTCTCCCTTTCTGTCTCCTGAATGAGTGCAAGGAGTTCCAGTTGAGTGTCTTTCGGAAACCATGTGTCAAGGAATCGCCGCGTTGGCGCGTCGAAACCTGACTGAAGAGCGCTCTCTAGCTCCGTTCGGCGGTGTCCCACCGACTCACGGGCTTTGGCGACTATGACTTTTGTCAACTCGATTAGCTCGTTCTTGTCGTAGGGGGTCGTTTTGACGTTCGATATCGTAATTGCTAGCGGGTCTATATCCAGGCCGATCGCACGTCTTCCCGCGAGATAGGCTTCAAGCACGGTAGTGCCTGACCCCATCATGGGGTCCAAAACGACATCGTTTGGCTTAGTCAGTTGCTCGATGAATAGGCGTGGGAGCTGTGGGGGGAACTTGGCGGGAAACGGGTGGAAGTTGTGTGATGAGTACAGGCTGTTGTCATCGTGGAAGTCTAGGTCGCCCCTAATTAGACGTGTTAAGGTGTCGCGATAGCCTGAGTGCGCACTTTCATGACTGGAGAGATCGGCCAACTCAGGTTGTTGTTGTATCGTCATGGGAGCACTCTTGAATGCAAAGCTGTCATGAGAATCGCACCCACTCACGTGCCCTTGCACACATCCACTTCGTCCTCGGGTTTCAAGCGGGGAATGCCGGCACAATGCTACTCTAGGCGAGCATAAGCGTCAAGATTCGATAGATGTTACCTCTGGGTAGCCAGCCAGACATCTGAACATCTGGCAGCCCGGACATTGGGACATAGGGATGGTGGAGCGTCTACCTGATCGTTATGTCGCCGTTGCTCGTGCTCAGGTCCAGCTTCGTGCCGCCGGCGCCGATCGTGCCGACCAGGCGGTCGTCGCCGGTCACCGTCGCCGTGATGGGGAAGTCGCAATCGATATCGCCGTTGCTCGTCTCGGCGTCCAGGTCGATGTTGGGCTCGGCATCGAACTCTACGTCTATTCTGCCATTACTCGTTGTGAGGCGGTTCTCCGACCCGTCAGTCAGGTTGCCCTCGAACTCGATCCGGCCGTTGCTCGTCTCGCCGTCAACCTGGCCTGAGAAGTCCGACAGGTTCAGGCTGCCGTTGCTGGTCCTGAGGTCGAAATCGCCGCTCGCGTTCTTGAACTCGATCTTGCCGTTCGACGTCTCCACCTTGGCGATGCCGTGCGTACCGTTGCCGTTAACCGCGCCGTTGGATGTGCGGATATCGAGTTCCGTCTGCGGCGGGACGGTTATGTCAAGCTCCGCGCCGGGGCTCTCGCCGATGAACCCTGCGCCCTCGATGTCGATGTCGATGGTGACGGTGTTGCCGTCCTGGGATAACTCGTAGGTCAGGTCGTCGGCGCGGCGCAGCGTTGCCTGTACGGTTATGTTGCCGCCCGGTTGGGCCTGGATGTCCACCTGGGTGTTGTCAGCGGTCACCACGAGCTTGGCCATCTCACCGACATTGAATGTGTATGTCTCGCTCGTTTCCGGGCCGGTGCTGCAACCAGCCACGAGCAAGGTGAGAGCGGAAACGAGAGTGAGGGCTAAGAGGAGTACACCGGATCGCGACTTGCGAAACTGGGCAACATTCATGGCGAGCCTCCAGGTGGTTGGTCTGATTTGTGCATTCTGCTACTTGGGGGTCTCGTTGTCAAACACCTGCGCGTGACTACTGCGGGCAACCTGCTGCCATCGGGCGCCGGGTGGGTAGAACGACGTTGGTGCTGATTTGTGAGGTATTATGCCCTCGCCCCGCCGTCGAGCCTTGGTAGTGCCTGCCCGCCCGCCGACCCTGGAGGCCTCTCAGAGGCGCTCAGGAGCCCGTCTCGCCTTTGCGACATGCTAGGCACACCATTCGGTCATGGAGAGCACGATGGAGCCTTATGGCTCGGCAGAGGGCTAGGCGGCTCGGCAGGCTGGGGTGGTGTCGGTGAGTTGAGGCGTGGACGGCGAGATGTTTCAGAGGATGAGGTCGTCGTCACCCATGTCCGGGATGGTGGTAGTCGCTTCGAATTGCTCCAGACAGTCCTTCAGCCACTCGAAGTTGTCGTCCCTGATATCCATCGCTATGGACACACCGTCCAGATCATGCAGCCGGACGCTCAAAGCGAGGAGCTTGGCACTATCCTCTTCGACCTGGAGGTAGCCGGCATAGTCAACGTGGAACCTGCTGAGTGCGTCGGGAGGGCTGATCTCGTTCCACTGCTCACGGCATCTCGCTATCTCGTCAGCGTACAGAGTGGCCGCCTCTTGGATTGCGGTGAATTCGCCCGGCGCACTGCTCTCGCTGAGTTGGTGAGCGCGTTCCATCGGCATCAGGTAGACCTTGTTGGCGGAGGAAATGGAGGTCAGTATCGGTATGACTGCAGAGGTATACGCCTTAGTGGGCGAGATCGGATCAGCTTGCGATATCTCACGTGTCTCGCTAGTGCACGACAGGCCAGCGGCCATCACACAGATGGCAATCGTGACTACAAGGGCGGTGATAATAGTACGTACGGTCTTCATGCTCTTGCCCTTGATCCGGTTGGTCGCGGTGGCCGGACAACAAGAAAACCGACCTCACGAGGTCGGTTTCACTACTGGCTCCCCACCAGTCAAGTGACCAATTAAGACTGGCGGCTCAAAGCCCCCTCAAGGGGGATGCTGAGTTCCCCTCCCGAGATGCTTACCGTGTGGACTGAGTCTAGCCGACGCAGCGCATCGCGTCAATTCCCAAAAGCTCCCCTTTCCTCTCGATCTTGAGCGTCGCACGCTGGATTGACGAGCCGAGGCCGTGCTAGGTAGTCTGTTCCTTTATCACCTTCGCCAGGTCCATGCGGTTGAGCTGCCTTATGCCGGGCAGCTGTGATACCAGCATGATGATCACGACTATAGCGACCACCATGACGTAGGTGCGGGGGTATATGGCCAGGTAGAAGTTCATCATGTCGGTCTGGAAGAAGCGCGACATCATCATCGCGACGCCGTAGGCGAGCGGTATGCCCGGTATCACCGCAACCAGGCCGAGGATCAGGTTCTCGATCGTTATCATGGCGGCGATACGGCCCTTGCCCTCGCCGAGGGTGCGCATGGTCGCGATCTCGCGCCTGCGCTCCACTATGCTTATGGTGACCGTGGTGAATACTATAGCCAGGCAGAGGGCGGCGCCGAAGGCGAGCATCACGTACATGATGCCGCGAATCAGCGACAGCATCTCGTCCACCTTGTCTCCCAACTCGGACGTCACGTCGATGGAGGCAGCTCCCGGCAGGCCATGAGCCTTGTCCCTGAGCGGGCTGAGGTCATCTGTACTGGAGGCCAGCATGATGCCGTTGACCACGGGGTATCCCGCCATCTGCTGCGCATCCTCGATGGCGATGTACCCGTAGCTGCCCAGTGGTTGCTTGACGAATCCCGCGACTTCGAGCTCGCCGCCGCCGTAGGGCGCGGCGTCCACCCCAATAGTGTCTCCCACGTGCACGCCCAGCTTGTCCTCCAGCGCCTCGCTGAGCAGTACCTGGCCCTGGCTTGCGTAGACTCGTTCGCCCGAAGTTCGGTAGAGGCCGTAAAGGTCGGAGTCTTCGGCCAGGCCGATTGCCAACGTCGAGTAGGTCTCGTCTCCATACGCGAGACGCGCCGGGATTTGGAGCACCGGCTCGACTGTCTCGACTTCCTCCCATCCCGCTATCTCGTCGAGCACGTATTCGGGCTGGGGATCGGCGAAGTTAATCTGCGCGTCGCTCCGCTGTATATCGTCGAACTGCATCGAGAAGACCGCGTCGAAAGAGTCGATGAACGAGGCCGAGACGAGGATCAGCATGATGCCGAAGGCAACGCCTATCATCGTGTAGATGCTGCGGCGCCGGTTGCGGAAGATATTGCGCAGCGGGACCTTCCACAGGAAGGACAGCCTGGCGAGGAAGGGGAAGATGCGCTCGATCACCGGTCGCCTGCCGGCGGCAGGAGGGGGCGTGCGCATCGCCTCCGCCGGTATCAATCGTGAGGCGGCGAACGCGGGTATGAAACCTCCGATCAGGCAGGGCAGGACGCCTGCGGCGATCCCCTCCTCTATCGCCAGCCACTCGATCCAGCCCATCTGGGTGTGGGTGTACGGCAGGCCGAGTATGTCTACATACAGGTTCGTTACCGCGCCGCCGAGCAGGTATCCCGCTATGATTCCTGCGACCGACCCCGCGATACCTATGATCAGGGCGAAGCCGAGATAGTGAAACAGGACCTGTCGCCGGGTGTAGCCGATTGCCCGCATCAGGCCGATCTGGGCCCGCTGGTTCTGTACCAGCCTTGTGAGAAGGATGTACGTGGCGAGCGCGCCGACGACGAGGAACATCAGGGGGAATATCTCGGCCATCTCGCCGAACTCCTGTAGGTCCAGCTTGAGAGCGTTGTTGCTGGGCTGCTCCTCCTGTGGTACCACGTCGATTACGCTGTACGGCGACAGTATCGCTTCGACCTGCTCGATCACGGAATCTCTGTCCACCGCGTCGTCAACCAGGAAGCAGAACTCGTTCAGGCCGCTGGAGCCCGTAAGACCGCCGATCGTTTCCTGCGGGAGGAATCCGACGCCCCATGTCTCGAACGAGACCAGTATCTCCTGCCGGCTCTTGGCGGGCCAGATGTACTCCGGGCTTGTGACGATACCGGCTACGCTGTACCCCACTTCAGCGTCGCCGATGACCAGGCTGACTGTGTCGCCTGCGTGCAGGTCGTGGTGCTCGGCGAAGCCCTTCTCCAGCAGAAGTGCCTTGCCGCCGGGATCGCCGAAGTAGTCGCCCTCCTCTACCTTGACGTCGTTGACGTCGGGCCTAGTTGCACCGGGCAGCGAGATGAAGGTGGCCGATATACGCTTCACCTCGTCACCGGGGATGGCCATTACGATCTCGGTATTGACCCTGCCGGTCACAGCTTCGATCCCTGGTACGGCCTCCAGTTCGTCGACCAACTCCGGCGGGGCCTCCACTACCCGGATGGTGAAGTCGGCCATGCGCAGCACTTCGTACGAGTAGTCGTAGGATGACTTCAGATTCCGGTAGCCGAGGAAGGAAGCCCCGAAGAGGGCCACACCGAGGAATATGACGATGGATACGGCGATGAAGAGGCCCTTTGAACCGGCGAGGTCACGGATGAGCTTCCGCTGCAGCTTGCGCTGGAACAGGCGCCTGACTCTATTCATGCCGGCCTACCACCTCAGCTCCTGCGGATCTATAGGGCTGGCGTTGCTCCTGTCCTCGATGATCTCGCCGCTCCTGAGCCGGATCACCCTGTCGGCCATCTCCCCAATGGCCGTGTTGTGTGTGACCAGCAGTACGGTCTTGCTGTCGGCCCTGTTGATCGAGCGTATAGCGCCCAGGATGTGCTTGCCGGTCTCGAAGTCCAGCTCCCCTGTCGGCTCGTCGCAGAGCAGGATTGGCGTGTCCTTGGCCAGCGCTCTGGCGATGGCCACGCGCTGCTGCTCCCCGCCCGACAGCTCGCTCGGGTAGTGTTCGGCGCGGTCCCCGAGCCCGACGACATCGAGTACCTCCGAGGCGGGCCGAGGGTTGGTTACCAGTTCCCCCGCGAACTCCACGTTCTCCCTGGCGGTCAAAGTCGGGATAAGGTTGAAGAACTGGAAGACGAACCCGATGTACCTGCGCCGGTAGCCCGTCAGGCCCTTCTCGCCGAGTGATGTTATGTCAAGTCCATCGACTGCGATCCTGCCCGACGTAGGCTTGTCCATGCCGCCGATCATGTTGAGGAGCGTTGTCTTGCCGGACCCGCTGGGGCCGAGGATGACGACGAACTCGCCGGGCGTGATGTCGAGGCTGGCATCCTTCAGGGCGTTCACCTCGACCTGGCCCATCTGGTATGTTCGGGACACGTTCTCTGCATGCAATACGGTGATCGCGGGGTCCGCTGAGGGTGATCTAGGCATCCTGCCTCCTTCCCGGGTTGAGGAACTTGTCTTCGATGGCGGCCATGATGGCTTCCCTGTCGTAGAAATCGGGGCGCAGCGCGCCGACGAACCAGCACGCATCGAGCATGATGAGGTATAGCTGGGCGGCGCCCTCCGGGGTTGCGTCTCCCATCTCCTCGAACAGGGGCGTCAGGTGCTCGATAAACGGGCTTACCCAATGTGAGTAATCGGACGGAAGCAGCTTGTGAAGCTCGGGCTGAACGCCGATCTGCCACATGAAATGCAGCGCCTCGACGTTCTCCTCCTTCTCGGCGGCGTCCAGCGTGTACCTCGCGAGCGCCCGGAGCTTCTCGACGGCGGGGGCCTCGCCCTCCAGCGCACCCGCCAGCGGCAGGAACAGCTTCTCCACGATGTCGTCGAAAAGCAGCTGGAATATCTCCTGCTTCGACTTGAAATACCAGTAGATGTTGCCCTTGCTGACCCCGACCCTCTCCGCGATGGCCTCGACGGTGACGCCGTGGTATCCGCCCTGTGCGAACAGCTCTCGGGCGGCGTCGAGGATCTGGCGGCGTCTCTGCGGCGGTATGTCCTTTCGTCTGGCTGGTGACTCCAACGTGTGGTGCTCCCCGGCTGGCGATTCACTGACTGACCGGTCAGTCAGTGAATACATCATAACGCTCGTGTCGAGGCCGTGTCAAGGGGTACTTTGGTATTGTTGAGGGCGAAGGTGCCTGGGAGGGATGGAGGACAGCACACCAGTGTACTGGTGTTACAGGCCGAGGGTGAATAGCTCTGTCGAGGTAAGAGAGGGCTCGCCGCTTGGTCTTGTCGCCCCTCAAGGGCATCTAAGGCATTTTCCGGGAAATGCCTTGAGAGAATCGCCGGTCAACCTAACGGAGGGGCTCCTAGGCATTTCGTAAGCTAGAACTGCCATCCTTCGGCAGCCATTAGGCCTTCCAGGTTGGTACACTCGATACCGAAGTGCGCGCAGATGTTGGGGATCTTCGCTGCGTTCGGCCTCAGTTCCTCCTGTGTCACTACACAGCCACCCCTTACCCACGCGGAGGCAATCACGAAGGGGTCAGCAACGGGGCTTCCAGTGAACCTTGCTTTGCTCGGGATTGCGTTCTGGAAATGCGGAACGGAAAAGATCTGACTGACGAAGGCCATCTCCGCTTGACTGGGTGACAGGAAGATCCCATTGTTCGCCCGTACCCAGGCAAACATATGAGGACTGCCGTTCCTCTTCTGGAACTCCCTAAGCACTTCTCTCACGGAGATGAGTCTCTCGTCGGCCACAAGCTCCCCAAGTAGAGCCCACACTGATGGAAAACGGTTCGGGTAGAAGTTGCCGAGGACAATAAGGCTACACGTGTCAATCACGTACGTCATCCCGAGGAACCTCTCCCCTCCAAGTAGGCCTCCAGGGTGACGATGCTCTTCGCAGCTACGTTGAGGTAATCGGAGAGCGACTCGAGACTGCAGCGACCCGCATAGTACCTGCCAAACGCAAGTTCAAGGTACTTGTCCCCTAAGTAGGTGATCTGATTGAGGTAGTAGTCGCCCCCTTTGCCACGTTTGCCCGACTGTCCGGCCCACTCTCGTGACTTGACCTCGTAGTAGTCCTGTTCCACGAGCCCACGATCCAGTAGCTTCCGAAGGATGACCTCCCGGCTCACGTTGTATCTGTCAGCGACCTTGGTGATGGCCCTCTCGTTCCACACACGAGTCCCAACAATGTGGCGTTCGAAGTCCGCCGAAGGTACGAGGAACTCGGCCGCAAACTGATTGCAGAATACCTCGACATCCCTGTTGTACCCAGAGAGATGCCTGAGATAAGTGTCATCTTGCTTCGTGATGCCATTCGTTCGTAGTAGTATGTGTGACAACTCGTGGAATAGTGTGAATATCTGACGGGTTGCGGGTGTGGAGTTGTTCACATAGATCACAGGGAACTCATCATGAAGGAGACAGAAACCAGAGACGTCCTCCTGTTTCAGGGGTTGCTTGAATACGAAGATGCCCGCCTGCTGCACAGCATCTCGCCACAGCTTGAATGCATCCTCAGCCGTCCTACAATTGACCTGCTGCTCCAGCTCGACGGATAGGTAATCCCTCACCTGCGTGGTCAACTTGCCAACACTTGCGTCGGGAGTTGGCTGCATATCCTCGAAGATCCTGCGGAGTGCCGGATTGACTCCGTCGTTGAGTTCCATCAAGGCGATCTGCATTGCCCTTGCCATCCTGATCACGTGTAGCGTGTCCGGCAAGAGACGATCGATCTCAGCATCAGGAAGCGTGCGGAATGACTGTCGCGGCTCCACCTCGTCAGGCGGTGCGGGGAAGAAGAAGAGGGCGAGCGGCCTCTTGTAGTACCTATAGGCGAGCATCTCAAGTTGGGCGTAAGTAGGCACCTCGCCGCTGTCGCTGGATTCCCAGCCCTGAATCAAGCTGACGTCCTTGTTGAGCGCTGTGGCGATCTCCTGAACGGAGTAGCCAGCTCGCTCTCGTGCCCACCTCAGTACTTCAGGATTGGCACTTGACGCTAGAACGGTCAAATCAAGCCTCTGCTCAGCAGGAGTCTGCAAACAGGGGTTAGCGCACAGATGTCAGCATGATACCATCGTTATCTTAACACTTCAATCGCAGATGTTGGGGGGGGGTAGTGCGCACGACCTATTTCAGGCCGTGCTTGTTGAGGAGCCGGAGGAGCCCTTCCTTGCCGAGCCCGGTCTGGCGGAGAATGGCACTCAGCGTACCCTCTGGCAGGGGTTCAGGTCTAGTCGAAACGACGGTGCGGAACAGTCTGCCGGCGATACGCTTTCTCAATACCAGACCATGCCTGGCTTTTCTGCGTATCTCCCAACCGTCTAAGCTAAGCAGCCTTATGAGCTGGGGTCCTGTGATCTTGGGAATGCTTGTGTACACGAGACGCCTTTCCCCGAACAGGCAGTACTAGTGGCTGGTATAATGCCTTTCCGTTCGAGCGATCAACGAGCTTCCTGCTGCCCCGGGGTCGGGTCTTGTGAATCCTCACCTTGTGAGAACGCAGATACTCTCTCAACTCGCGGAGTTCCTGGCAGTCCCGAAGCTGGGCGGAGATTGCACTTGCGATATCCTTCTGCGCCTCCTCCAGAGTCGGTGCGAATGTCGCCGTGCCGAGTTCTAGACACTCCGCCAGCCAGTTCTCGCCTTCCTTATGGAACTTGAATGTGAGATCTACATACCCCTCGATTGGCGCTTTCGCTGGCATCCGTGTACCTCCGGAATCATTATACCATCCTCGGACAAAGCAATCAGCGGCGCGACAACACCAGTATACCAGTGGACGGTTGCTGCTAACGGCTGTTTGACGGCAATTGTATGGATTGCAGGGCGCGTGCTAACATGTCGCGTGTGCGGTCGGAGATGAGGGCTGTGGGGTGATGAGAACGGGACCGGTCAGAGCGCGTATCTTGGGGCTCCTGCGCAACAACAGGTTCATACTGATCTTGGCCATCGTGGTGGGCCTGCTCTATCCCGAGGGCGCGGAGTTCACGGAGCCCGCAATGGTGCCCCTGCTCGGCCTGATCATGACCCTCTCCATCCTCGAGGTGTCGCTGGGCGTATTCCTGGAGCTTCGACGCATCATTGTCCCCATCGCCGTTGCCCTCTTGCTCAACTACGTCCTGCTCAGCGGGACCTACATCGGTCTCTCGGCCCTCATTTTCGACGATTCCGACATACATACCGGTTTCGTCCTCGTGGCAGCGGTGCCGCCGGCGGTGGCGGTGATCCCCTTCACGTTCCAGCTCGGCGGCAACACCAGGCTGTCGCTGGTGGGCGACGTCGCCGCGTATCTCGCGGCCCTCGCCATTACGCCGTTGATCTGCGTCATCTTCCTCGGCAGCAACTTCATAGAGCTGAACCGCCTGCTCATTCTGCTGGGCGAACTCATCCTCGCGCCGATCCTCATATCCCAGGTCATTCGGCGCACCCGTATTATGTCAACCGTGGACAGGTGGAGAGGGCCCGTAGTCAACTGGAGTTTCTTCGTCATTTTCTACACCATCTTCGGCCTGAACAGGGATACGTTCATCAGCGAGCCGCGCGTCCTCCTGCTCAGCATCGGGATCGCCTTCGCCAGCACCTTCGTGCTCGGGGAGTTGATCGATCGGGGTACAAGGGCTCTCGGGAGTCCCAAGGCGGACAGGATCAGCTATGCCCTGCTGGGGACGAGGAAGACGTACGCGCTCGCCGGTGCCATTGCCGTCATCTTCTTCGGCACCAAAGCCGCGATGCCCGCCGCGGTGTGCTCGGTGTTCAACATCCTCCACTTCGTCTGGCTGACGTGGTGGGCGAAGAGGATGCGCTGATGCGCCTGCTGCGCCTGTTGCTTGGCAACAGCAGCTTCGTTTTCCTGCTGGCCATGGTTGCCGGCCTGGCAGCCGGTCAGGGCGCTTCATGGACGGAGCACGCCCTTGTGCCGGTCCTGGCCGTCATCATGACAGTATCGATCTGCGATGTGTCGACCAGGGTGTTCCTGGAGCCCCGAGAGGTCGTGCGGCCCGTCCTCATCGCCGTGGTACTGAACTGGATCGTACTCGGGGGCGCATTCATCGGCCTATCGTTGCTTCTCGTGTCCGAGCCCGACTTCCGCAACGGATACGCGCTGATGGCGGCGGTGCCTCCGGCCGTGGCGGTCATCCCGCTGAGCTACCTTCTAGGTGGAAGCACCAGCCTGGCGCTGGTGGGCAATCTGGGTGCCTACGTCGCCGCGCTGGCCATCACTCCTTTGCTGTCGGTGCTGTTGCTCGGCAGCAGTCTCGTCGAGCCGGCGAGGCTGCTGGTGATACTGGCCGAGCTTATCGTTGCGCCCATCTTGGCATCGAGGGTGATCAGGCGAACGAGGCTGCTCGGTGTCGTCAAGAGGTCGAGGGCGCCCGTCGCCAACTGGGGGTTCTTCCTGGTCATCTACACCATCGTCGGCCTGAACCGGGATACGTTCCTGCAGGAGCCGAGCCTGCTGCCGCCCCTCATTGTCATAGCGTTCATCTGCACATTCGTTCTCGCGGAGGTGATAAGCCGCGTAGCCGGCCTGTTCGGCGTGCCCAGGGCCGAGCGGATCACGATGATGCTGTTCGGCGCGAGGAAGAACGATGGCCTGAGTGCCGCGATAGCGCTGGCCTTCTTCGGGGCGCAGGCGGCTATGCCGGTGGCGGTCTTCTCGGCCTTCTCGGTTATCCACTTCGTGTGGCTGCACTGGCAGGCCAGAAGGATGCGGTGAGGGGCCTGAGGGGTCTACCTTGGATTCACGACATAGGCCTGGGCCGTTGCCTCGGCGATCACGGTGCCGTCCTTCAAGGCAAGCGTGGCCTCGGTTGTCAGCAGCTTCCTCGTTCTCCTGACCAGCCTGCCGGTAACGATCATGGGGACTCCTGTCGGAGCTGGCTGCCTGAACCGGAACTCCGCCTTGGCCGTTACTCCCTTGGTCTGGGGAAAGTAGGTGTACGCCATGGCCTCGTCCAGGACCGTGCACACGATGCCGCCGTGGACGACCCCGTACCATCCCTCGTAGTGATCGGTGAGGGCAAGCTCGCAGGTCGCCTCGTCGCCGTTCTTCTCGAACACCAGCTTCAAGCCGATAGGGTTATCCTGGCCGCAAGCGAAGCAGGTCGGCCAGCTATCCTGGTTGCTGTCGATCTCGGAGAGCTTCTTTTCCCAACTCAGCATGTCTGCTCGTCTTTCTTGGCGAATGGGCCAACTAGGTCCATGACTTCACGTGCTTGGCTATTATGTCAAGGCACTGGAACAGCTCCGGTGAAGGGAGCTCGAAGTTGGTCTTGATCTTCGTGTGGCCCGCTTTGTGCTCGGGGATGATCTGGATGTCTCCCTTGAGCGTCGGTAGGCCCTCGTTGAGAAGCTTGTACTTGAGCGAATAGTCGAAGTTGAGGCGTTGCGAGAGGTGCGGGTCGCCCTTCCACTCGATATCGACGACCTTGCCCCAGATGGGTGGGCTCTTCCTGCGCACCATCTTGGTCTTCTTCCGGTCGGGGCGGCCCGGTGCCCCTGTCTCCCGGACCAGGTAGTTGATGTAGAGATTCGTGCCGTATTGGCTGGACGTGCTGGTGATGGCCACGTAGTCGATGTTGCTGCCTTCGATCTTGGCCAGCGTGTCGAGCTTCTCCCCCCACGAGCGTTTCGGCTGTATGGCATCCGGTTCGTCCCCCTCTTCCAGGGCGCGTGCCTTCACGCCGATGCCCTGGAGATGCAGGAGGAAGTCCTGTGCCGGTTTGGGGCCGCGCTTTCGGCGGGCCAGAAGGGCTATGGGCAGGCCGACTGTGAACAGGAGCGCCGTGATTATGGGGATGATCTCTTCCCAGTCCATAGCCATTATGATAGAGAAACGCAGCGCACTCGGCAACTGCATTGGTCGCCAGCAGGCACAGAGATCGGGTAGCTGGACAGCTAGACATTTGAACAGCTGGCTGTCCAGCTGACAATCGTGTAGCGCCTTGGCCGCCGTCAGCGGGGACCCGGGCGGGTGTGGGAGGCTGTTGGCGCATCGCAACAAGGTGCAAAGTCTATTAGAATAGTCCAGAACCATCCAGGATGGCAACGGTGGCTGCTGGCACATCTGGAGTTTGAGTGAGATCGATGGTGGGCGCTACGTAATGTTCAGGATGTGGATGGGTAGGGCGGCGCGTCGCGGGACGGGGACGAGGCCGTGGACGGTACCCGTTCAATTGGTGCCACGGCCCAAAGGGACCCTCCTGTCCCCGCTGCTTCTGATCTACGGCTTCGCTGGTGTCATAGGGATAGGCACGCTGCTGCTGTGGCTGCCGATATCGAACACCGGTGGTGGTTTCGGTCCGATTGTGGACGCGTTCTTCACGGCAACATCGGCTGTTTGTGTGACGGGACTCGTCGTTGTCGATACCGGTACGTACTGGAGTTCCTTCGGGCAGGGCGTGATTCTCGTTTTGATCCAGATCGGCGGCTTCGGGTTCATGACGAGTGCTACCCTCCTCCTCCTCGTTCTGGGCAGGAGGATCGGCCTCAAGGAGAAGTTGCTCATCGGGAAAACGGTGGGGATGGGTGGGATGGGGGGACTGATCGGCTTGGTGAAGAGGATAGCCTTGTTCACTGTCCTCGTTGAGGCCGCGGGCGCTGCGATTCTCTATATACGTTTCTCTGGAGAGGGCCCCTTCGGCACGGCCCTCTGGCGATCGGTGTTTCATTCGGTGTCCGCTTTCAACAATGCGGGGTTTGATGTCTTCGGCAACTATAGAAGCCTGATCGACTACGGCGACGATGTTCTGGTCGTTCTGGTGACGGCTGTCCTGGTGATAGCAGGGGGCATAGGGTTCATCGTCGTCTCTGATGTGATCAACGTGCGTCGCTTCAAGAGGCTGGCTCTGGACAGCAAGATTGTGTTGACTGCGTCGGCGGCCATGCTCGCCGCAGGATTCGCCGTGATCCTGCTCACCGAGTTCGGCAACGACGGGACTCTCGGTGCCGTGTCGACCCCGCAGCGCTTCCTGGATGCCTTCTTCCAGTCGGTGACTGCCAGGACCGCAGGTTTCACAACGGTTGACATAAGGCAAGTGGCTGACTACACGCTGTTCTTTACGATACTTCTGATGTTCGTTGGTGGGGCGGCGGGTTCGACGGCTGGTGGAATCAAGGTCAACACCTTCGGTATGCTCGTTGCCACGATATGGAGTTCGATCAGGGGCAAGGAACGCGCGGGGGCGTTCGGGCGTGAGTTCGACATGCAGCAGGTGCACAGGGCCCTTGCTGTGGTCATGCTGTCGTTGGCGTTCGTGACGGTGGTTGTGCTGGTGCTGACGATGACGGAGCCGTTCAAGTTTCTTGACCTGCTCTTCGAAACGGTCTCGGCATTCGGCACCGTGGGCCTGACAACAGGTATTACCCCGGAGCTGTCGATAGCCGGGAAGATCGTCATTGTTGTTACCATGTTCGTGGGCAGGCTGGGGCCTCTCACGCTGGCGTTGTCGCTGATACAGCGGGAGCGGCCGAGCGCTTTCAGGTATCCTCACGAGACCGTAAGGATCGGATAGGGGGCAGAGATGAGGAAACAGGTGGTGGTCATTGGCCTGGGCAGATTCGGGTCAAGCCTGGCCGAGACGCTGTGCAAGCTGGGACACGATGTGTTGGCGATGGATACGGACGAGAAGCGAGTGCAGGCCATGGCGACGAAGATAACGCACACAGTGCAGGCGGATGCCACGGACGAAGCGGTGTTGAGGGAACTGGGTATAGTGGATTTCGACGTGGCCATAGTAGCGTTGGGGTCTGCAATCGAAAGCAGTGTCTTGTCGACCATTCTCCTCAAGATGCTTGGCGTGAAGTACGTCATCGCGAGGGCTGAGGACGAGTTGCATGGTGTCATACTCGGCAGAATCGGTGCCGACAGGGTGGTGTATCCTGAGCGGGAGATGGGGAGAGAGGTGGCGCACGAACTGACACTGCGGGATGTATCGGACTATATGTCCGTGGCGGAGAAGTACGGGGTCGCCAAGATGAAGGTGCCGCCGTATTGCGTGGGCAAGACCCTGGAGGGACTCGGCTTCGGGCCTGAGGGGAAATGGGAGCTTGCCGCACTGCTCGTACAGCGCGGCAAGGAGGTGATAGTAGCTCCGGCTCTGAGCGAGACGCTACGGGAGAACGATATCCTTGTAGCCTCAGGCCGCGACGAGAAACTGGAGCAGTTCCTGACCGATGCCAGGAAGCAGCAGGAGGGGAACCAGAAGTCTGATTAGGGTGACCGGCGGACCAACGCGTCGAGACAGCCAGACGCCTGAAGGTCTGGATGGCCAAACATACCTCTGTCGAGCAGTCCCGCCGTCCCAGACTCCCAGTCATCAATGCGCCTGTGATAGTATGAGCATAGTCGAGTAGCCGGCGTGGTCTCGCCTGGATGTCGCGACATTGGAATGGTCAGACGTTTGGCAGTCGACACGTCTGGACATTCAGCTATACCAATGTCCAGACGGTCAGGAGTCCAGGCGGTGCTGCGTTCTGCGTATGCTATAATGCCGAACCGGAAGGGAAGGGGAGTTGGTCGCCAGGAGCAAGACGGAGGCCCTCAGGGACTCGCTGCTGTTCTCGGGTCTGAGCGAGGAAGAGCTGGGCGAGCTGGCAGGGATCGTCCGGGTCACCGCATTGGAGCCGGAGGAGTACCTGTTCTGGGAAGGGGACGCTGCTGACGCACTTTACATAATATGTGAAGGCAGGGTGAAGGTGCTCAAGCACTCGTCGGCCGGGAAGGAGTTCATCGTGGCGTTCGTCGGGCCGGGGGAGATGTTTGGCGAGGTCGCCGTTTTCGACGGCAAACCGTACCCGGCTTCGGCGCAGGCCGTTGAGCCCACCTCCGTATTCTCTATCATGAGAGGGGACTTCGTCCGACTTCTCGGTGAGCGCCCCGATGTTGCGCTGCGGATAATGCTCGTCCTGAGCGGCAGGCTGCGGGATGCCCAGAACCGGCTCAGGGACATAGCCAACGAGCGGGTAGAGCAGCGCATAGGGAACCTGCTCTTGATGCTGGCGTCGAGGCTCGGGCCAGAGCTGCCGTTCACCCGTCAGGAGATCGCCGACATGGCCGGCACCACCATCGAGACCGCCATCCGGGTGATGAGTGGTTTCAAGGAGAAGGGGATACTCTCCTCTGCTCGCGGCAAGACCTTGATCCTGGACGAAGCGAAGCTGAGATCGGCGAGCGAGGAGACCTCGCCACTCTAGAGAACCGACATCCTCTGCTCACCAGTGCCTTTCCCCCAGAGGTGCACTCATGATCCGGGCGACAGGAGCAACGCTACCGGCAGGCCTACCACTCTCTGACACCCTTCGAGCTTAGTCCAACTGCGGCTGGCATGGTATACTGCAGTTGACTCAGGTTCCTGGTCTTCGGGGGCTCATGCGCAAGATAGTCATCTTCGTTGGCAGCATCACGGTCGTGATCATTGTTGCGTTCCTCGTAATACTCATCCTGGCGCTCACCGGCATGCAGGACCTGACCATCCTGGACAGCTCGCTGAACCTGGAAGACGATCTGCCCATGGTCTTAGGCACAGCCCGGAACGATACCGATCACGTGATGAGTGAGCCCATAGCCCAAGTCAGGTGGTATGACGGCAACGGCACTTTGGTCTACACATCCAACGCCTACCACCCCGGCGACCTGGGGCCGGGGGAGGAGTGGGACTTCGTGGTCACGGGCTTCAGGGTGGACGCCAACGTAGTGGTCGACTACGAACTCAAGGTCTACGACTGAGGCGACCTGTCTGGCGGGCTGACAGCAGCTGGAAGAAACGTGTGCTGACCTCGACGGCCTCCGCCTTGCGGAGGCCGTCTCCTTATGACCCTCGCGTTCTGCAAAGCCCCGCCAAACATGACCTAGATCATAGACTATAGCGGCGCAGAGCGTGCATCATGGATGTACTGGTGCTTACCCTCTCCGGTTGAGGAGGTGATCAAGATGAGGATGAGGTGTCCGGGACAGGAGTTCAGGTGGTTGAAGGTCGAGGTGCACAAGTGTCCGGGCTGCGGCACGGAGGAAGAGATATTCTCCAATGAGACGAGGGTCAAATGCCGCGAGTGCGGGGAGTGGATCTACAGGGAGAAGACGCCTTCTTGCGTGGAGTGGTGCTCGTCGGCGCGACAATGCCTCGGCGAGGAGAAGTGGAGGGAGCTGCAAGGCTGCGGTAAGGACTAGATCGAGACGGAGGTGCGAGTTGGACAAAAGGCTGGAGGACGAGATCAGGGGGGCGCTGGTTGACGGCAAGCTGCCGTGCGTGGTGGCTTTCCGAATTGCGGAGAAGCTGGGCGTTCCCGTCAGGCAGGTCGGGGACGCCGCGAACGAACTCGACATAAGGATAAGAGGATGCCAGCTGGGTTGCTTCCCGTGATGCGCCCGACTGCCTCAGAATCTGCGAGGTGATATCGGATGATCGAGAGCATTCCGAAGTTCGTGGGGATGGCCTACGCAATCGTGGCGACGCTGGCCGTAGTCGTCCTCCTGCGTACCGGCAGGTTCGATCGCAGGATCGGCTATGTGTTCCTGGGGCTCTCGACGGTTGTAGGTTTCCTGGTGTTCGCGCCCATGCTGCCGTACCAGTTCCAGACGGTGCTGCTCGGGAAAGCAGCGCAGCTCGGCGTGCCGGTCGCCTTGGCGATAGCAGTTCTGGTGGTGTTTGTGGTCCTTTCTTTTGCTTTCGGCAGGGCGTTCTGCGGATACGTATGCCCGATTGGCGCGGTGCAGGAGCTGCTTTCGCACGTGCCGGTGAGGAAGCTGAGGCTGTCGAACAAGCGTGGACCGTTCGCGATTCGAATACTCGTTCTGGTGGCCTTCCTAGTGCTGGCTTCGGGGTTCTCTATCGGCATGCTCAGGTACTTGGGGATCAGGGAGTTCTTCCATCTGGAGGCGTCGTCGGCCTTCTTCTACGTGTTCCTCGGGCTGACGGTGACATCAGCGTTCTTCTACAGGCCGTTCTGCAGGTTCCTTTGCCCCTATGGAGCGCTGCTCTCCATAGCCGCGGGCTGGAGCCGGTTCAAGCTCAGGCGCAACGAAGAGTGTACGGAGTGTGGCAAGTGCGAGCGGGTCTGCCCTACGAACGAGGCTGGTGATGCCGACTCGAAGCAGGAGTGCTACCTCTGCAACCGGTGCAAAGATGCCTGTCCCACAAGCGGCATTCGATACACGTTGCGGGTCCGGCCTCCGGGAGAGGCAACGTCAGCTGCCAGTGAACACGGACAACGCCGGTCATAGCGTGTGGGGAGGTGTGACATGACGACCGGGGTTATCAGGAAGATAGTCAAGATCGACGAGGAGAAGTGCAATGGCTGCGGGGCCTGCGTCCCCGCGTGTGCCGAGGGCGCGCTGCAGATCGTCGATGGCAAGGCGAGGCTGGTCGGCGAGGTCTACTGCGACGGGTTCGGCGCTTGCCTGGGCGAGTGCCCCCAGGGCGCAATCAGCATCGAGGAACGCGAGGCGGAGGAGTTCGATGAGGCAACGGTCGAGCGTCGGCTCCACGAATTGAGCGAGCCGAGGCAGGAAGCGCCGTGCGGCTGCCCGGGGGCTGCCGTGGCCCAGTTCGAGCGGCCTGAGATGGCCGAATGCGGGACTGCGGCACACCAACCGTCGTTGCTCGGGCATTGGCCGGTGCAGCTTGCCCTCGTGCCGCCGGGAGCGCCGTTTCTGCGAGGGGCCGACGTGGTCCTGGTGGCAGACTGCGTGCCGTTCGCGTACGCTGGCTTCCATCGTGATTTCTTGAACGACCGGGCGGTGCTCGTGGCCTGCCCCAAGCTGGATGACTTCCGGGCCCATCTTGCCAGGCTGACCCAGATATTGCGCCAGTCCGACATACGCAGCCTCTCGGTAGCGCACATGGAGGTGCCGTGCTGCTCGGGGCTCGTGGAGATGGCCAAACGGGCCGTTGCGGCGAGCGGCGTGGATATCCCGCTGAGCGAGGTAACGGTGGGGACGAGAGGCGAGTTGCTTGGCTGAAGCCCGATGTTTGGCATTTGTAAGCTTTCGCAGGGTGGTTTTGTGACTATGTAATGCACCTCGATTAAGATAGCACGGGTATGACCGTAGTGCTCTGAAAGGAGGCCGGGCTATGGAAGGAACACGAATATCTCAGCATGAGTCCGTACAGAAGGTCTACGAGAGAGTCAAGAACGACGGCATCACCAATGTCTGGGACAGGTTCGAGGCTCAGGGCATGGGGGGAGACCCCGACAAGAGGTGCCCGTTCTGTCTGGCCGGCACCAGATGCGACCTGTGTTCGAACGGTCCATGCCGTGCTGACGCCGAGAAGGACAAGCGCGGCGTCTGCGGCATCACGGCCGATGGCATGGCCATGAGGATGATGCTGCTCAGGAACGTGCTGGGCGCTTCCACATATCACTATCACGCGGAGCAGACGGTGAAGACACTGCGGGCCACCGCCCGGGGGCAGACTCCGTTTGAGATCAGAGAGCCCGGCAAACTTACGGACTTCGCGGCGCGGCTGGGTATAGACACGACGGGCTCTCCGGACGACGTTGCACTGCGATTGTGTGACTTCGTCTCGGCGGATTTCAACCGGAAGGCCGACGAGCCCAGCCTGATAGTCGAAGCTCTGGCACCGGAGGAGCGGAAGCGCCTTTGGGGGAAGCTGGACATCTTCCCGGGCGGGATTTACGGTGAGATGATGCGTGTCACGAGTTCGTGTCTCACCAACGTGGATGGATACTACCAGAGCCTGGCGCTCAAGGCCATGCGTCTCGGAATCGCCATGGCTTACCAGAGCCAGATCGTTAATGAATACTGTCAGGATGTCATCTTCGGCATTGCCAGACCGCACAGGATGCGTGTGGATCTGGGTGTTCTGGACCCCGACTATGTGAACGTCCTGCCGAATGGCCACGAGCCCTTCCTCGGCTTCGCCATGGTGCAACTCGCCCGTGGGCCGGAATGGCAGGAGAAGGCCAAGGCGGTCGGCGCGAAGGGCCTGAGGGTCATCGCCAGCATCGAGACGGGGCAGGAGATGATCCAGCGGTGGGAGATGGACGACGCGTTCTATGGGTTCACCGGCAACTGGATCATGCAGGAGGCCGTTCTCGCGAGCGGATGCGTGGACCTGTTTGCATGCGACATGAACTGCTCGATGCCGATCGATCCCATGTACGCCGAGAAGTACAAGTTCAGGCTGGTGCCCGTCAGTGACCTCGTGGCGTTCGAGGGCGTAACAGACCGCGTCAACTACCTGCCGGAGAGGGCCGAGGAGCAAGCCGCCGAACTGCTGCAGATGGCGATAGACAACTTCAAGGAGCGCAGGGCCAGCGTGGAGCCCATCGTGCAACTGCCTCTGAAGGAGGCCGTAGTCGGTTTCTCTACGGAGAGTATTCTCGATGCCTTGGGTGGTAGGCTGGACCCGTTGCTGGATGCTATTAAGGACGGCACGCTGCGGGGCGTAGCTGCTCTTGTATCCTGCACAACGCTCAGGGACACAGGACAGGACGTGCACAGCGTTCGAGTGGCCAAGGAACTGATCAAGCGGGATATCCTCGTACTGTCGATGGGATGTGGAAACGGGGCGATGCAGGTCGCCGGGCTGTGCAGTCCTGAGGCCGTGGGGCTCGCCGGGCCGGGTCTCCAGAAGATCTGCAGGGCGCTCGGCGTTCCGCCCGTCCTTAGCTACGGCACATGCACGGACACGGGGCGGGTGGCCGACCTGCTATCGGCGATCGCTGCCGCGCTGGGCGATATGCCGGTGACCGACCTGCCGGTTGCCGCGGTAGCTCCTGAGTACATGGAGCAGAAGGCGACCATTGACGCGGTGTTCGCTCTCGCCTTCGGCCTGTATACATACGTCAATCCCGTGCCCACGGTAACCGGCGCGCCGAATCTCGTGAAGCTCCTGACGCAGGAATGCAAGGATGTGACCGGAGGCCTGCTGGATGTAGAGACAGATGCTGTGAAGGCTGTCGATGGGATTGAGGCCCACATCGAGGCCAAACGCAAGAAGCTGGGTATCTGACGTATGGTCTCTCGCGGACGGGGAACAGTAAGGGGGCCGGCCTAATGGCTGGCTCCCTTCTTCTGACACGGTTCAAGCGCAACGATTCGAGCAGACGTTGCCTGACCGTTGGCTATGCTACCTGTGTCGTCCGGGTTGACCCGCGGGCAGTTGAGGTGCTTGCTCGCAGAGCAGGTCGTCGATGTCCTGACGCCTATAGCGCCTGTCGCCACGGGGGCCGACCCGAAACGTTCTGATCAACCCTCGGTTGCCCCAGCGCCTCAGTGTGTTGGGGTGTACGTTCAGGAGTCGAGCGGCTTCCTGCACTGTCACCCACGGACCTCTGTCACTTCTACGATCGCCTTCGCTCTCGTCAGGCCCAGACATCGCTCACCTCCCGAAGGGGTAGACGGTCTGGCCCTCCAGCCCTTGTGATCAACAATGATAACGTTTGAGTATTAGGATTATGTTAGCTGAGAATAAGAAAACCATAAGCACGCGTTGCGGAGCTGGAGGTCTGCGGATCGCGGTCTTCGTGTGGCTAGGCCATGTCGCGGAGCCGTGCCAGGAAGTCGGCGTGGACCTCGGGATTGGAGGCGACAATGGAGTCGCCCTGCGTTCCCAGCGGTGCGCCACTCCAGTTCGTGGCCACCCCGCCCGCTTCGGTGACCAGGAGCTGGCCACAGGCGAGCTCCCAGGGGTACAGAAGCAGGTGGAAGTACAGATCGAGCCGGCCGCAGGCGACGTATGCCATTGAGAGGGCTGCCGAGCCCATCAGCCTGAAGGCGTACACGTTCGGCCAGAGCCTGGCCAACAGCTGAAGAAGCCTCTTCCCGTTCTCATCAACGTAGCCCAGGTCCAGGCCGACCAGCGACTCCGGGACGGTGGTCTTGCGTGTGACCGACATTGGCTGGCCGTTGAGATAGGCACCACCGCCCTTGCGGGCGGAGAAAAGCTCGTCTCGGAGGGGATCGTAGATAACGCCAAGCAGCGACTCGTCACTCCTGGTCAGGGCGAGTACGACGCAGAACAGAGGTATGCCGAAGGAGAAGTTGTTCGTGCCGTCCAGCGGGTCCAGGATCCACGTCAGGCCAGCGTCGCCGGCGATCGGTTCGGATTCCTCGGAGAGTATGCCGTGGTCGGGGAACTCGGCGCGGAGTAATGAGATGATGGCTCGCTCCGCCTCCAGATCGGCCTCGGTAACGATGTTGGCCCTGCCCTTGAAGTGCGCCTTCGTACTCCCGCGAAAACGATCGGTGAGGATAGCGCCGGCTTGCCGGGCGGCGGCGACGGCGACTTCGAGAGCGTCCTTTCCGGTAACGGAGTCGGGCAGGTCTGTCATGGCAGGCCCATTCTCTCCCTGACCTCTTGCATCGTGTCATCCGCTATGACGCGAGCGCGTCTCGCACCATCGGCCAGCACCTCTTCCACGTAGCCCTTGCGCGCCGAGATCTCGGCTCTTCGCTGGCGGAAGGGTTCAAGGTCCCGATTGATCCCCGCAGCTAGGAGCTGCTTGCATTCCACGCAGCCTATTCCTGCGCTCCGGCACTGGCTGGCGAGTTCCTCCACCCGATCGGGGTTGTAGTTATGATGGAGGCTGTAGATGTTGCAGACCTCGGGGTGTCCCGGGTCGTTGCGGCGCTTCCTCGCAGGGTCTGTGAAAGCGGTCATGACACGCTGGGCCGTCTCCTCCGGCGTGGCGGCCAGCTCCAGGTGGTTGTCGTAGCTCTTGCTCATCTTGCGCTCGCCGTCGAGGCCCATAACCATGGGGTAAGTCGTGAGCTTCGCCTTTGGCTCAGGGAAGGTCGGACTGAAGAGGAAGTTGAAGCGGCGCACGATCTCACGGGCGAGTTCCAAGTGGGGCAATTGGTCCTCACCGACCGGTATCGTGTCCGCCTTGTACAGCACGATATCGGCTGTCATCAGCACGGGGTAGCCCACAAGCCCGTAGTTGACATTATGGGGCTGGCTCTTCACTTTCTCTTTGAACGTGGCAACTCGCATGAGCCAGCCCAGAGGTGTAACCATGCTCAGGTAGGTGTGAAGCTCCATGACCTGGGGTACGTGGGACTGCACGAAGATGATACTTCGCTCGGGATCGAGTCCGGCCGCCAGCCAGTCGAGCACCATCTCCCGGGTGTTCTCCTTGAGGAGGTGCGTATCCTCGAGTGTAGTCAGAGCGTGGACATCGACCACGCAGTAGATGCAGTCGTAGTCCTCCTGCAGGCCGACGTAGTTCTGAATCGCTCCGATGTAGTTGCCGATGTGCTGTCTGCCGGTAGGTCGGGCTCCAGAGAACACTCGCCTCTTCTTCAATTCGTGCCTCCTGGGATCACGAGCGGAGTGTAACATAAAACGCAGAGTGCACACAACACGGGACAGCGGCGCAGCTGAACGTCTGAAGGGCCAGATGTCTGCACGCGCAGACAGCCAGATGTTCAAACGTCTTGACGGCAGGATGGTCGGGGCTTGGCCTGCTTTACACAATGTGCGCCGTGGTCTACAATGTGCCAGGATCGATGGAAGGAGGCCCCATGGACTCTCCCGACCGCGGCACCACGAACTCAGGCGACCCTGGAACCTGCGAAGTAAGTGGCGCTCCGCTGGAGGGTGGGAGTGGTGAGATTCGGCCGGGCAGGTCGGCTGGGGTGAGGAACATGGGAGGGGTACTTAGCTACCTGTTCGGGTGGGTAACGGGGCTGCTGTTTGTGGCAGTCGAGAGGCAGGACGGTTTCGTCCGATTCCACGCTCTGCAGTCGATAGCCGCTTTCGGGGGGTTGACTATTGCCATAGGCCTTCTGATCGTGTTGACCAATGTCCCATATGTTGGTGCCGTGTTCGGCATAGTGGGTACTTTCGCCCTGTTTGTGGGCCTGGTCCTCTGGGTCTTCCTCATGTACAAGGCATACCAGGGAGAAAGGTACAAGCTCCCTGTTGCAGGTGACTGGGCTGACAAGCACGCCTAGCCCGAAATGCGTATGATTCCTCGGGGTTCTCAGATACCGAATTTTTTGCCGGTCGCAGCGCAACGTTGTCGATGAGTTGCCTGGGCGCGGGAGGCGCGCGTGATAAGAAGCTTCGATGGCAAGACACCCCGGATAGCGGATTCATGCTTCATCAGTGAGGCCGCGTACGTAGTGGGGGATGTGGAGATCGGCGAGCATTCGAACGTGTGGCCGGGGGCCGTGATCCGCGCCGATTTCGCAAAGATCAAGATCGGGAGCTGCGTGGACATCGAGGACAACTGTGCACTCCACGCAGGAACGGACATGGAGATCGGCGACAATGTCATAGTCGGGCATGGTGCCGCGGTGCACAGCGCCAGGGTAGGGAGCAGAGTCCTGATAGGCATGAACGCTACAACTCTACATAACTCTGAGATTGGGGATGGCTCGATAATCGCGGCTGGCGCTGTCGTTACCGAAGGCCAGAAGATACCCCCCAACAGCTTCGTTGTCGGGATTCCAGCCAAGGTGAAGGGCGAGGTGAAGCAGCAGATGGCGTGGCTGGATGGTCACGAGCACGCTTATCCTGACCTGGCCAAGCGGTACAAGGAGCAGGGACTGTAGGGCTGCTACATCGTCTCCGGCGCTGTCATCCCCATCAGTGTGAGAGCCTTCGCCAGCACGATCTGTGCTGCCTTCACGATCTTCAAACGTGCCTTCGACATGACGGGGTCATCGGAGACAACCCTGCACTGCTTGTAGAAACTGTGGAAGGCTGTCGCCAGTTCCTGGGCGAAGTAGGGTAGGTGGTGAGGCTCCAGATTCCTGGCAGCGAGGTCGATAGCCTCGGGGAACTGGATCATCCTGCGGATGAGGCTCAGCTCCGCGTCTATTGTGAGTAGGGAGACATCGCCGTCGGCGCTGTCTATGTTCCTTTCTTCGGCCAGGCGGAGAATGCTGGCGATCCGGGCATGCGCATACTGAACGTAGTACACGGGATTGTCCGCTGACTCCCGCTTCGCCAGCTCCAGGTCGAAGTCCATCTGGCTGTCTGCCGATCGCGAGAGGAAGAAGAAGCGACAGGCATCCGCCCCCACCTCGTCCAGAAGCTCGCTTATAGTGACTAGCTCACCGGTGCGCTTCGAGACCTTGATCGCCGTGTCTCCTCGCCTGAGGCTCACCATTTGCGCTATGATGATGTCCAGCCTGTCGGGGTTGATGTTCAGTGCGCTGAGCATCGCCTTCATCCTGGACACGTGGCCCTGGTGGTCGGCGCCCCATACGTTGATTACGCGGTCGAAGCTACGCTCGAGGAACTTGTTGTAGTGGTAGGCAACGTCTGACGCGAAGTAGGTGGGCACGCCATTACTTCGAACAAGGACGTTGTCCTTGTCCTCCCCGAGGGCTGTGGACACGAACCACTGGGCTCCTTCTCGCTCCTCTATGTGGCCGCCGTCCCGCAGCATAGCCATCGCACGTTCGTATTGTCCCTTCTCGAACAACGTGCGTTCGCTGAACCACGAATCGAAGAAGACCCCCAGTCTCTCGAGGTCAGACCTGATGGAGGCCAGGACCTTCTCCAGGCCGATTCGCCCCAGCTCGCGGACGGCCTCCTCCTCCGCGAGTTGCAGGAATGCGTTGCCCCGCTCGGACGATATCTCCTTGGCCAGCTCTGCGGGGTACCACCCCTGATATCCGTCCGTGGGCATCTCGGCTTCCTTGCCCATGGCCTGAAGGTAGCGACAGTATAGAGAGCGATAGAACGCGTCCATCTGGTTGCCGGCATCATTGACATAATACTCGCGCTCGACTTCATATCCGGCTGCGCTTAGTATGCTGGCGAGAGTGCTGCCAAGTACAGCACCGCGGCCGTGGCCTACGTGGATGGGGCCGGTGGGGTTCACGCTCACGTACTCCACCTGGACCTTGGTGCCTTTGCCGATCTCGAGGTCGCCGTAGGCCGTACCGGCGCTCAGTATGTCTTCCACCTGGCGCGTCAGCCAGTCGTTGCTGAGTCGGAAGTTGATGAAGCCCGGAGCCGCCACGGACACTTCGGCGACTTCATCCATCTGCGGGAGCAGCTTTACCAGGCTCTTCGCGATGCTCAGCGGGTCGGTCCGCGCCGCCCTCGCCACCTTCAGCGGCAGGCTGCAGGCATAGTCGCCGTGCTCCGGGTTCTGGGGGTGTTCCAGCATAGTCTCCGGAAGGGCGACCTGAGGGAGCAGGCCTTTCGCCTGCGCCTCCTTCGCTGCCTGTTCCAGAAGGGTTGCAAGTTTGTTCCTAAGCATTGCTAACTAGGTTCTCCTCCGCTTCGCCACAGTCTGCCGACCTCTTCGGACAGAAGCCGGTGTTCCGGTCGCTCGAGATAGGGATCATCGTCAAACAGGCGTATTGCTTCTCTACGAGCCAGCTCCAGCAGCTGGACATCGGACAACCTCGCCATTCTAAGCTCTGGGAGGCCGCTTTGTCGAGTGCCAAAGAACTCCCCCGGCCCTCTCAGCCTCAAGTCCTCCTCCGCGAGCGCGAACCCGTCCCTGGTGCGCTCCAGCAACGATAGCCGTTGCCTGGCCTCGGGCGACGGCGTATCGGCCAGCAGGAGGCAGAAGCTCTGGTGCTCGCCCCTGCCCACGCGCCCTCGGAACTGGTGCAACTGTGCCAGGCCGAAGCGATCAGCCCCCTCAATGAGCATAACCGTTGCGTTGGGCACGTCAACCCCCACCTCGACAACCGGGGTCGACACCAGTATATCGAGGCCGCCGCACCGGAACTGCTCCATCACGCCTTCCTTGTCCGAGCTGGACATGCGTCCGTGCAGAAGACCGAGCCGGAGGCCCGGAAAGATGCTGCTGCAAAGGCGTTCGTATTCCGCGACCGCTGCCTTGGCCTGGATTGCCTCGGACTCCTCTATCAGCGGGCATATGATGAAGGCTTGGCGTCCGGCACCGATCTGCTTGGCAACGAAGTCGTAGGCGCTCTGCCGCTGGTTGGGGCTGAGCCACTTGGTCTTGATCTCGGTCCTGCCGGGGGGCATCTCGTCTATCACCGAGATGTCGAGATCGCCGTACATCGTGAGCGCGAGCGTGCGGGGGATGGGGGTCGCACTCATGACCAGGACGTGCGGGCTCGACCCCTTGGAGCGCAGCTCCAACCGCTGCATCACGCCGAACCTGTGCTGCTCGTCGACGATGCTGAGCCCGAGTCGGCTGAACTCCACGCCCTTCTGGATCAGGGCGTGGGTGCCGATGACGATGTCGACCTCGCCGGCCGATATCCTCTCCTGCGCATCCTGTTTGACGCTGTTCCTCAGACCCCCGTGAAGCAAGGCTACGGTGATGGGACGCGACGGCGCCAATCGAAACGTCCTGACGCTACCACCATCGCCTGTGTCTTGCTCTCCTCGGAACAGCCTGCACAGCGTTCCGAAGTGCTGCTCCGCGAGTATCTCGGTGGGGGCCATCAAGGCGGCCTGACAGCCGCCGGCCACTGCGAGCAGCATCGCGGCGGTCGCTACCACGGTCTTGCCACTGCCAACGTCGCCCTGCAGGAGGCGGCTCATCGGCCTGCTGCTCGCGAGGTCGCTCTGAGTCTCTCTCAGAGCCCTTCGCTGGGCATCCGTCAGCGCGAATGGCAATGACCTGAGAAACGGTTCGATCGCATCGTCGTCTGCGCGAAGCGCGTACCCGCTCTCCTCCTCACGCCAGTCTCGTCTCTTCGATAACACGCCCAGCTGGATGAGGAAGAGTTCGTCGAAGGCCAGTCGCTTCCTGGCCTGGTCCTTGCTCGACTCGGTATCGGGATAGTGCGCCTGGCTGATGGCTTCGGGAAGCGAAAGCAGGCTGGCGCGCTCCCGCACTTCCTCGGGCAGGAAATCGACCAGCGCAGGCAGGCAAGAGTCGAGCACACCCTTGATCAGCCGCCTGACGACCCTGGGGGACAGGCCCGCCGTCAGAGGGTAGACTGGAACGAGCCTGCCCGTGTGCGTCAGGTCGTCGGAGTCGAGAAACTCCCACTCGGGAGACTCGAATACCTTCCTTCCATGGTACAGGCCTACCTTGCCGCTGATGACGATGCGGCTGTTGGGCTTGAGTGTCTTCGCGAGGTACGGTTGGTTGAACCAGATGACCCGTACGTTGCCTGACTCGTCGCCGACAATGGCCTCTGCGGCTCGCTTGCGGCCCGGCATGACCCTCTCGCCGGCCTCCCATACGGTGGCGATAGCGGTCTGTTCCACGCCGGGCACCAGTTCGGCGACAGGTCTCGTGCAGCTGTAGTCGGCGTGCCGGTTCGGGAACAGGTAGATCAGGTCGAGCACTGTGGATACACCGAGCTTGGCGAACTTGGATGCCAGGCTGGCATTCACTCCCCGTAGCGAGGTTATCGGCGCATTGAGGTCCGCGATGGCCATCGGGGCCCGCTTCCGTACCTGGGGGCGACTCGTTGTGCCCTTGGGGTGGGGAGGGGCTGCAGACGCAGGCCCGGCCCCTGACTCGATCTCCCTGAGTATGCTCTGGACCCACTGCCGTCGCTCGGCGGCATCCAGGGTAGCGTAGCTCCGTGAGAGCAACTCGGAGAGCATCGGGGTGCTTGGGGGCATACGTTGCAGGAACCGGTCCAGGCCGCCAATCACCGCCTGGTTACTGTACCCCCGTGACTGTTCGAGTTCGAGGATCTTGCGGAGTCGTTCCAGCGTCTGATTCAAGCTTCCACTTCTCAAAACAAACACAGCCCGGGATCACACCGGGCGTGGTTCGCCTTCTCACTTCGAATTGAAGTGGAGCGATTACTCTGCTGAGATGATGTAGTTGTAGTGCGGCTGCCTGCCGGCAACCAGCTCTATCTCCAGGGACGGATACTGCTCCTGGATCGATTCGGACAGCTCTTGTGCCTCTGCGGTCTCTGTGTCCGCGCCGTAGTAAATCGTAAGCAATCCGTACTGCTCGAAGTCCACATGGCTGAGCATATTGGCAACGGCCTGAGAGATGCTTTCCGCACTTGCCACCAGCTTGCCATCCAGGAAGGCTATTGCCTGCCCCCGCGAGATCTTCAGCCCATCGAGTTCCATAGCCCTGACCGCCCTCGTGACCTCGCCGCTGAGCACCGTGGACAGCGCCCTCTTCATAGCCTCGGAGTTAGCCTCCAGATCGGTCTCGTAGTTGAGTGCGAGAAGGGCGGCGATGCCCTGCGGTATGGTCTTCGACGGCACCACTGCTACGCGTTTCTCGGTGAGTTCCTGCACCCGGCTGGCTGTCAGAATGACATTGGAGTTGTTGGGCAGAATCGCGATCTGGTTGGACGGTGCGGATTCGACGGCCTGGAGGAGTTCCTGTACGCTCGGGTTCATCGTGTCGCCGCCTGAGACCACTGTGGTGGCCCCGATACTGTAGAACGCCTGGATCAGCCCGTCGCCTGCGGCCACGGCGACAGTCGATATCTGCGATACCTGGAGCTGGGGCTGAGATGCGATGAAATCCTGGTGCTGGTCCTCCATGTTATCGATCTTGATCTTGCGCAGGGTACCCAACGAGGTGGCGTAGCTGAGGACCGCACCGGGGTCGTGGGTGTGGACATGGACTCTGGTGGCGTCGTCATCCCCCACCACCAGGACCGAGTCGCCCACGCCGAGCAGCCACTCCCTTATCGCATCCTGATTCAGGTTCTCGCCCTCCAGGAGGAACTCCGTACAGTAACCGTATTGCGTCTCGCCGGCTGGGTCCAGTACCGCCTGCGGCGAAATGGTGGCCGGGCCCAAGTCCTGATCGATGTCCTCGGATTCGCCCTTCAGATAGCGGAGAGCACCCTCCAGAACGACATAGAGCCCCTGCCCCCCCGCGTCGACGACCCCGGCCTGACGCAAGACCGGTAACAGGGATGGAGTCCTCGCAACGGCGTCGCGCGCTTCCTCGACGGTGGCTTCCATTATCGCCGTCAGATCGGCGCTGTTCGACTTGCTCCTGTTCCTGGCCGCTGCGGCGGCCTCGCGTACCACTGTCAGAATGGTTCCCTCCACGGGCTTCGTAACCGCCTTGTAGGCGAGGGTCGACGATTGTTCTAGGGCTGCGGCCAGGTCCTTGCCCGTGAAGGATGACTTCCCTTCGAGGCCCTGTGCAAACCCTCGGAGTATCTGGGACAGAATCACGCCGCTGTTGCCACGGGCCCCCATCAGCGACCCCCGGGCCATAGCCTGCGCGATAGCGGACGCACTATCGTCGGAGGCCCGTCGGGCTTCCTCCATCGCAGCGCGCATCGTGAGAAGCATGTTGATTCCGGTGTCGCCGTCGGGTACCGGGAACACGTTCAGGAGGTTGATCGCCTGGGCGCTGCGCTCCAGCCAACGGGTAGCCGCGCCAAACATGCCGCTGAGGTCCTGCCCGTTGCAGGAAGTGATTTTGTTCACAGCCGGCCCTCACCCGTAGAGTTCAGCATAGCCAAGACATTGCGGGGGAACGACGCCCCCATTCCGGCAGCTCTCTCTGCCCTTGCCAGATCGAGCCCGATGTGTTATTCTTTCTGCCGAATTCTACTCAAAAAAACGGCCCCAGTCAAAGGAGACTGAAGTGAAGTGCGAACTGTGCGGCAAGGGGCCGCAATTCGGAAACAAGGTCTCACACTCCAAGCGCCACACCAAGCGGCTCTGGCTTCCCAACATAACCACCGCCACGATTGTGAAGAACGGCAAGAGAGAGCGCGTCCACATCTGCACCAGGTGCCTTCGCACTCAGCACAAGGTCGCTGGCTAGCGCACTAGCTTGGTTCCTCGAACGGCTTGACCGATTTCCTGATCCTTGAGATCGCCTGTGCCACTGTCTCTCTGTCATTGAATACTGCAGCCCCCGCTACCAGGACTCTCGCACCGGCCTGAACGACCCTGGGGGCGATCTCCGCGTTGATTCCACCATCCACCTCCAGTTCGGCATCCAGACCACGCTCGTCGAGTTGCCTCCTGAGCCTGGCGATCTTGTCCACGCTGGTCTCGATGAAACGCTGGCCGCCGAAGCCGGGGTTCACCGACATGACTAGCACGAGGTCTACGAAGGGCAGGACCTCCTCGATGGCATCGGTCGGAGTCGCGGGGTTGATCGACACTCCTGCCTTGATGCCCAGCTCTTTGATCGACTCCACGACCCTGTGGAGATGTATGCACGCCTCCGCGTGCACGGTCAGGATGTTAGCCCCCGCATCGGCGAATCTCTCGACGTACATCTCTGGAGCCGAGATCATGAGGTGGACGTCCAGGGGAAGGTGCGTGCACGGGCGTATCGCCTTGACGATGGGAGGGCCGATTGTGATGTTGGGCACGAAGTGCCCGTCCATGACGTCGACGTGGATGTAATCGGCTCCCGCCTCCGTCGCCCTGGCTACTTCCTCTGACAGGCGACCGAAGTCGGCGGACAGTATCGAAGGCGCCAGCTTGATCTTATGAGCCATCGAGCATCTCCCTGGCCCTCTTCAGCGCGCTTTTCACCCTGCCCGGCGCGGTGCCGCCCGGTACGTCCCGCGCCGCTATGGATGATTCAACCGTCAGCGTCTCGATGTCCTCCTCGAAGCGGTCGCTGAACTTCTTGTACTCGGCTGAGTTCAACTCCGGGAGGGTCTTGCCATTGTCGGCGGCGTAGCGGATGAGGCTGCCCACGATCCCGTGGGCCCGGCGGAAGGGCACGCCCTTCTTGACGAGGTAGTCGGCGACGTCCGTGGCCAATGTGTAGTTCTCCGTGGCTACCTGCCACATTCTTTCGCCGTTTACGCGCAATGTGGCCATCATGCCTGCGAGTACATCCAGCGTCGATTGGAGCGTGTCAACCGTATCGAACAGGCCTTCCTTGTCCTCCTGGAGGTCCCGGTTGTAGGCAAGCGGCAGCCCCTTCATCATCGTGAGGGCGGCCATCAGGTTGCCGTAGACCCGTCCCGTCTTGCCCCGTGCCAGCTCCGCGACGTCCGGGTTCCTCTTCTGTGGCATGATGCTCGATCCTGTGGCGAACCCTTCGTCGATCTCGACGAAGCTGAACTCGGCCGAGGCCCAGAGGACAATCTCCTCGGCGAGACGCGAGATGTGCATCATGGTCACGCTTGCTGCCGCGTGGTAGTCGACCACGAAATCGCGGTCGGAGACGGCGTCGATGCTGTTGGCGCTGATCCGGCTGAAGCCCAGCTCCTTGGCCAGGAACTCGCGATCGATTGGATAGGGCACACCGGCGAGCGCCCCGCTCCCCAGCGGCATCACATCAGCCCGCTCACGGCCCAGCTTGAGGCGCTCGATGTCTCGCTGCATCATCTCGAAATAGGCCAGCATGTGGTGTGCGAACAGGACCGGCTGCGCCCTCTGAAGGTGCGTGTAGCCGGGCATCACGACATCGAGGTTACCCTCCGCCAGGTCCAGAAGGGCCTTCTGCAAAGCCTTGATGCCCGCGATGGTCTCGGAGGCCGCGTCCTTGACGAACATCCTCATGTCGACGGCGACCTGGTCGTTTCTCGATCGCGCTGTATGCAGCTTCGCCCCGACGTCGCCTGTCTTCTCGATGAGGCGGGCCTCGACGTTCATGTGGATGTCTTCCAGTTCGTCCTTGAACTCGAAGTCGCCGCGCTCGATCTCGTCCCTGATCGAGGTGAGGCCCATGATGATCAGCTCGGCATCCTTGTCCGAGATGACGCCCTGTTTGGCCAGCATCCGGGCATGGGCGATGGAGCCGGCGATGTCATGCTTGTACAGGCGCTTGTCGAACGGCACAGACAGAGTATACTTCTTTGCCTTCTCGTCCATGCCCTTCTCGAAACGGCCCCGCGTCGTCATCTGCCTATTCCAGCCCTTGCATCTCCGCCTGCGTCTTCACCGGCAGGCCGTAGACCTTGATGAAACCCTCGGCGGCGGAGTGGTCGAACTGGTCAGCCTCATCGTAGGTGGCCAGCCCGTAGCTGTACAGCGACTTGGGCGACTTGCGCCCGACCAGCGTCGCCTTGCCCTTGAACAGCTTCATCCTGACCGTGCCCGTCACGTTGCGCTGCGTGCTCTTGACATAAGCTCGAAGGTCCTGATGCAGCCCCGAGAACCAGAGGCCGTCGTAGATCAGCTCGGCGTACTTCTGGGCCACACTCTGCTTGAAGCGGAACTGGTCCCGTGATAGCGTCAGCTGCTCCAGCGCCAGGTGGGCCGCCAGCAGCGTTGTCGCCGCCGGGGCCTCGTATATCTCCCGCGACTTGATGCCAACCAGGCGGTTCTCCATGTTGTCAGTGCGGCCCACGCCGTGCTCTCCGGCTATCTCGTTCAGCTTCTCCATGAGGTCGACGGGACTCATCTCCCGTCCGTCGAGGCTGACCGGTGTACCCTGCCCGAAACCGAGCTCGACGTACCGTGGTTCGTCCGGCGCGTCCTGCGGTGACTTCGTCCAGGTGAATATCTCCTCCGGGGGCTCGACCCACGGGTCGTCCAGGACGCCGCACTCGATGCTCTTGCCCCAGAGGTTTTCGTCTATGGAATACGGGCTCTTAACGGTCACGGGCACGGGGATGTCGTGCTTCTTCGCGTACTCGATCGACTGCTCCCGTGTCATGCCCCACTCGCGGGCCGGGGCGATGATCCTCAGCTTGGAGTCGAGCGCCGCCGTGCTGACATCGAACCTGACCTGATCGTTGCCTTTACCGGTGCACCCGTGCGAAATCGCCGCTGCCCCCTCCTGGTGGGCCACATCCACGAGCAGCTTGGCGATCAGCGGACGGGCGATGGCGGTCGCCAGCGTATACTGGCCCTCGTATATCGCATCGGCCTGGAGGGCCGGGAATACGTAGTCTTTCAGGAAGACCTCTCTGGCATCGATGACCAGGGCCTTTGTCGCGCCCACCTTGAGGGCCTTCTGTCGGATGGCCTCGTACTCCTTCTCCGCCCCAATGTCAACGCTGAGCGCGATCACGTCCATGCCGTAGCGCTCACCGATCCATTTAATCGCGACGGACGTGTCCAGTCCCCCGCTGTAAGCCAGTACCACCTTGTCCTTCAACTCGATTCCTCCGTATGTACGCGTGCCCTGACGGGCTTAGTCACTACTCCTGATTGCCGACCTCGGCCAGCGACGCGTCCAGGATTCGCATCGCCTCGTCCACGTCGGCCCTGGCGATGTTCAGTGGCGGGATGAAGCGAACAACGTCCAGCTTCACGGGATTGAGCAGCAGCCCCTTGCCGATGCAGTCCCTCACGATCCAGTCGGAGAGGTCGCTGTCGAACTGGATGGCCGTCAGCAGGCCGACTCCCCTCACATCGACGATGAATCCGTACTTCGACGCCAGTTTATCGAGATACTCCATGAGATATGCGCCGACCTGCTTGACCCAGTTCGGGATATCGTCCTCGATGACGAAGTTCACGGTGGCGCAGCCGGCGGCACAGGCCAGTGGATTGCCGCCGTACGTCGAGCCGTGGTCTCCGGGCACGAACACCGAGGCATGCTCCTTGGCCAGGAAAGCGCCTATAGCGACCCCGCCCGCCAGCCCCTTGCCCAACGTCATGATGTCGGGCTCGACGTCGTAGTGCTGGTATCCGAAAAGCGACCCGATGCGTCCGATACCGGTCTGTACCTCGTCCAGAATCAGGAGTATCCCCTTCTCGTCGCACCAGGCCCGCACCTTCTTCAGGTAATCGTCGTCGGGGATGTTGACGCCGCCCTCGCCCTGGATCGGCTCCAGCATGACCGCGCATGTTTGCGGGTTCGTTGCCGTCTTGATAGCGTCGATGCTGTTGTATTCGACGTTGACGAAACCGTCCGGCGTCGGCGTGTAGGGCTCCTGGAACTTCTTCTGGCCTGTTGCGGCGGTCATCGCCAGGGTCCTGCCGTGGAAGGAGTTGAAGGCGGTTATGACGTTGTAGGCCCCACCCAGGTGCAGCTTTCCGTACCTGCGCGCCAGCTTGACAGCGCCCTCCGTCGCCTCCACGCCGCTGTTGCAGAAGAACACCCTGTCGAGGCAGCTATTCTCCACCAGGAGTTCGGCGAGCTGTAGCTGCGGGATCGTGTAAAACTGGTTGCTGGTCTGAATCAGCGTCTTGACCTGCTCTATCACGGCGGTAACGACCGCCGGATGGCAATGCCCCAGGCAGTTCACGGCCCAGCCGGATGTGAAGTCGAGGTACTCCCTGCCGTTCTCGTCCCAGACACGAGCGCCCTGGCCGCGCACGATGGTGACGGGCATGCGGTTGAACGTCCGCATGTAGTACTGCTGCTCCATTCCCTGCCAGTCGCTCATTTCGTCCTTCCCATGCTATTCTGCGTTCGGTTGCAGGATTCTGTCAATCTCCTCCTGCAGCGACTGCAAGGCTTCGTACTCTGCACCCCAGCTCTCCCAATCGCCCGCCTCGGCATATTGCTTCATATTGTCTAGGCGCTGCTGGATATCCTGCAGGACTGCCTGCACGTCCGCCGGAAGCTCGCCCGACGGTGGTGGAGTCGGCGTGGGCCCCGGCGAAGGACCCGGAGTGGGCGTTGGCCCGGGTGGCGCTTCGCCGAAGACGGCCGCAAGGGCCTCATCCAGCGTCTGCTCCATGGCGATCGAATCCCCGGTGGCGACTATCACCCTCTTCAGCTCGGGGACGCCGCCGGCCGCCCCCTGCAAGAACACAGGCTCCACATAGAGAAACGAGTCCTCGATGGGAATCACCAGGAGGTTGCCGCGAATCACTGTCGACCCGCCCCTGCCCCACAGCGCGAACTGCTCCGTTATGGCCGTATCCTGCTCGATGCGGTTCTCCACCTGCATGGGACCGTATATCAGCTTGTCCTTGGGCAGGTAGTAGGCCAGCAGCGTGCCATAGTTGTCCCCGTCGGAGCGGGCCGCAAGCCAGGCTACAGTGTTTTTCTTGTTCTCCGGCGTGAAGGGCCGGATCAGCATGAACTCCTCTTGCTGCTCCTCCGGGAGCCTCATGATGATGTAGTAAGGCTCCATGGGCTGTGGTGTGCCCCGGTATATCTCCTGCGGCGTCTCCCAGAGGTCTTCCTTGCCGTAGAAGACCTTGACGTCTTTCATGTGGTATCTCTCGTAGACCTGCGCCTGCCGCGTGAACAGGTCCAGAGGGTAGCGAAGGTTTGCCCTTATGTCCGAGGGCATCTCGTCGCCGGACGTGAACATATCGGGGAATATGGACGCGTATGTCTGCAGGACGGGGTCGTCGGGTTCAACCACGTACAGCGTGACGGTGCCATTGTAGGCATCCACGACCGCCTTGACGCTGTTGCGGATGTAGTTGACACCGTCGGGCGAAGGCTCGGAGTACGGGTACCTGGTGCTCCAGGTGTAGGCGTCCTGAATCCAGACAATCTTGCCGTCCTCAGTGATCACAGGGTAGGGGTCGGAGTCGAGAAGCAGGAACGGCGCGACACGGTTCACACGCTCCTGGATGTTCCGGTAGTAGAGCACCCTGCTGTCCGAGTCCAGCTCTCCACTGATCAGGATGTTGAAGTCGCCCAGCTGCCAGGCGTACGCGACCTTGCGGAAGAACGAGCTGAGATGCACACCACCCTCGCCGCCGTACCTGGTGTATATGTTCTGGTCGCCCATGGGGTAGTCGAACTCGTCCACCTTCGTGGCCACGACGACGTAGTCGTCCGTCTTCTCGCCGTAGTAGATCTCGGGCCTGGATATCTGGAACCTGTCGAAATCACTCATGGGAGGGATATCCTTGACCTGGAGTATCGGTCCACCCTCCTCGCTCACCTCTGTTACGGGGCTAAGGGCAAGGCCGTATCCGTGGGTATAGACCAGGCGCTGGTTGATCCAAGTCTTGGCGTCCTCATCCAGGTTCTCCTGGTACAGCTCGCGAATGCCCAGCATCACCTGCCGGTACTCCCCGTCGACCTCGTAGCGGTCTATGTCGATGTCATAGAAATCGTAGTACTGTCGAAGGGCCTGCTTCTGGTAGTACGTCGACTTGAGGGGCCGGTTGTCCCACAGGCGTATGTTCTGGACGGTCGCCGGATTGCTGTCGATGTCTGCGAATGTCAGCACCTCTTCGGCTGTGAACGGCTGCTCCTCGATCCTGTCCAGGGCGAAGGCCTGAGTCGTGAACTCGATGTTGTACTCGATGTACGAGGTCTCCTTGGTCAGCTCGGCCGGCTTGACCACCCAGTTCTGCACTATGGCCGGGTAGATTACGCTGACCACGATTATGGCTACAATCAGTAGCCCGATCGAGTACGCGGGCAGCTTGAGACCACGCCGGAATATGTTGGCCAGGACAACGATAGCGGTGACGATGGTCACCGCTATGAGAATGCGGTATGCGATCAGCTGTGCGTGGACGTCGGTATAGCCCGCGCCGAACACCGCGCCTCGCTCCGAGTACACGAGCGAATATATGTCCAGGAAGTAGCCCCAGGCATACATCCCCAGAATGGCTGCAACCAGGGCGGAGAGATGTGCCTTCACACCGAGCGACAGACTGAAGCTCAACCGGCGTATGTTGTAGCTGACGAAGTAGTAGCCGAGAGAGGCGATCAATGTTACGAAGAACGCGCCGAGGAGCCATCCCTGGGCGAACCTCTGGAATGGCATCGAAAACATATAGAAGCTCACGTCCTTGTGGAAGATGGGGTCGGAGATGTCAAAAACCTGCCCGTTCTGGAACCTGAGGACCGTCTCCCAACTGCCCTGAGCGGAGGAACCGAAGATGAGGCCGAGAAGGACCGCGACAACGATAAGGCCCGCGATCGTGAACTTGCGCAGCCTGTCCTGCGTGTCGGCAGGGACAATGGGTATGTTCGCCTTGGGCCCCAGCCTGTGGGCCAGGTACATGTTCCCGATGAAGAACGCGCAGAAGATGATAGCGGCAACGAAGAAGATAGTGACTTTGGTACCGATCACCGTGCCGTACACACTGCTGAACCCGAGGTTGGAGAACCAGAGCCATTCGGTCCAGATCGTCTTGAGTATGTTGAAGATTATGAACAGGATGATCAGGACGGCCGGTATGGACAGCCACTTCGCCCACTTGCTCACGCCCGGCGGTATGTTCAACTGCACTTGGGACATGTCCGGCCATCTGGGTGTTCCCCTGGTGCCTCCATCGTCCGGGTTCCAGTTCATTCCCGCCCCCCTACGATTGTGGTGCCCGTATGCACACTATCTGCGGCCTCGACCAGCGCGCCGGTGGGTCTCCCGTCTATGATCTGGGTTGTGGGGACCGACGGGAGGGCATGGAGACATGCCGCGACCTTGGGTATCATGCCTCCCGAGATCACCCCGGAATCCATCAGGGTTTGCGCCTGACTCCGGGTCAGCGTTGACAACACTGCCCCTTGGCCGTCCTTGACGCCCGGGACGTCGGTGAGGAATATCAGCCTGCTCGCCTTCAGCGCGACGGCGATCTCACAAGCGCTTGTGTCACCGTTGACGTTCAGCAGTTGAGTGTCGTTGCCGTCAGCGGACGATGGCCCGAGAGCGCTCGTGGCGATCACCGGTATGTACCCGGCGTCCAGAAGCGCATTGACCGGCGCGGGGTCTACCTGAGTGATCTCGCCAACGTACCCCAAGTCCGGCTCACGTATCTCCGCTCGCATGAGGCCGCCGTCGGCCCCGCTCAGGCCTACGGCGTTGCCGCCGTGCGCGATGATACTGGAGACGAGCTCCTTGTTGACGAGGCCGGCGAGCACGGCAATGACTACCTGTAGTGTCTCTGTGTCGGTCACGCGCCTCCCGCGAACGAACTCGGTCTCAATCCCTAGCCGCCCGAGCCACTCGGTCACCTTATTCCCGCCGCCGTGCACCACGACCGGGCGAAGCCCTCTACTGTGCAAGCTCACGACGTCCCTCAAGGTAGTATCGTGGCTGCCCAGTGTTGAGCCTCCAATCTTGATCACGAGTATTTCACCGGGATTCGTCAATTGGACCGGCTCCTGTTGCTGCCAACAGCCTCGCCTCGCCGTGCGTGATGAACATTGTCGGCCGAAAGCCCGCGTAGCTGGCAGGGCACTCGGAAGCGCTATGATAGCACAACAGCTACTATAACAGAAGCCAGGAGGGTTTCAAACCAAGCGATGCTTCCGGGGCATGGTGGCCTGACTACCTGATGGGGTGGCGGCTGTGCCCACGGCGAAAGGGTGGCGCTGAGCCCTAGGTCGTATACTCGCTGTTCAGCCGCACGTACTCGGGCGACATGTCGCAGCCCCAGGCCGTCGCCGAGGCCCCGCCCGACTTGATGCTGACGCGAATCAGCACCTCAGGCTTGTCGAGTAGCCGGGCCACTTCTCGCTCGTCGAAACGCTGGGCACAACCGGAGCGGAGCAGACAGGTATCACATACGTGTAGATCGAGAGCACTGTCGTCGAATGGTATGCTGCTCCTCCCCAGCGCCGCCACGATTCGGCCCCAGTTGGGGTCCGAGCCGTGGATCGCCGTCTTGACCAGCGACGAGCCCGCAATCGTGCGGGAGGCGAGGCGGGCATCCTCGACTGTCGCGGCTCCCTCCACGATGACCTCTATCAGCTTGGTCGCGCCCTCGCCGTCCCTGGCGATCGACTTGGCCAGGTGAATGCAGACCTCCGTCAGGGCTGTTTGGAACGCCTCTGCCTGGGTGTTGTCGGCATCGATAAGTTGATTCCCAGTCAGGCCGTTAGCGAGGATGATGACGGAGTCATTGGGGCTGGTGTCACCGTCCACCGTGACCATGTTGAAGGAAGCGTCCGCGGCGCGCTTCAGAGCGGTCCTGAGAAAGGCAGGCGCGACGGCTGCGTCCGTCGTGAGGAAACACAGCATGGTTGCCAGGTTGGGGTGTATCATGCCGGAGCCCTTGGCGATGCCTGCAATTGTGAACTCGGGACCGTCTTGCACGGCGCTGTACCTGAGGGCTGCCTCCTTTGGCTTTGTATCCGTGGTCATGATCGCCCTTGCCAGGCTGTGACCGCCGTCCTCCGACAGCAGCACCGACCGGATGCCTGCCCGTACGCGATCCATGGGGAGCGGGTCGCCGATAACCCCTGTGCTGGCTACCAGCACATCTTCGACCGGCAGGCCGAGCTTCTCGGCTGTCCCGGAAGCCATTTCTTCGGCGTCGGATGCGCCCTGGGGGCCGGTACAGGCGTTGGCGCAACCGCTGTTCACCACCAGCGCCTGCGCCCGGGCGTTTTCGAGGCGGCGTTGGCATAGCACGACTGGAGCGGCCTTGATCCGGTTTGTGGTGAACACGCCGGCGGCGGTGCATTGCACGTCCGAGCACAGGATTCCGAGATCGAGTGCATCCTCCCCTATCGTCTTGAGGCCGATGCGTGTGGCCCCCGCGCGGTATCCCGCAGGCGTGGTTACAGTGCCACCCTGGATAAACTGGACACCATTGGTGATGGTCATGGTGCTTAGCTCTTCATTCGATGTTGGAACACAGCCCCGCTCGCTCGGGGTAGAGCGGGGAAACAGGTCTGGCGCCGCCCGCCGGTCGGGCGGCCAGGCTGTGCCGCCTTCGATTCCGGTTGCGGCGACACGCTTTCAGAGGCCGCGCTGCTCCTTATACGCCTGGATGGCCCAACTCACTATCTCGGAGCGCTCCGGCTTCTTGCCCTTCTCCCGGAACTCCTCACTCTGTATGAAGTCGATCGCCAGTATGTCCTCGGGATTGAGGTAGAAAGTCGCTTTTATCCGGGGCCGTTTCACCGGCGTGATTGACACATCACCTGCGTCTGTAGGTTCTTGATCAAGCTCCGGTATTCCCTGGTCAGTTCTGCGGAAAATCGTAGCTCTGGTCCCGAGAGTCCTCTCCTTAGAGCTCATCTGCTATCTCCTTGGCCAGATGTCGATATGCCTCCGCGCCCTCGATGCCGGGGGCGTACTCGAATATGGTCTGTCCTGCCGCTGCCGCCTCCTTGAACCTCACGCTCTCGTTCACCGCCGGTTCGAATACCCTGACACGTCCCTGCAGCTCTGCCTTCGTACGTTCGAGGACCTCGCGGGCATGTATAGTGCGGTTCAGGCGCGTGGGTAGTATGCCGAGTATCTTGAGTGAAGGGTTGAGCTCAGCCCTCATATCCTCGATGACGTCGAGGAGCAAGCTCACTCCGAGCATGGCGTAGAACTCGCAAACCATTGGTATGAGGACCTGGTCCGCTGCAGACAGGGCGTTCACCGTCAGGAGCCCCAGACTCGGTGGACAGTCGATCAGGATCAGGTCGTAGCCCTGCCTTGCGGGTTCGATGGCCTTCTTCAGCTTGTCTTCACGTCGATGCCTGGTGAACAGAAGCGCTTCGAGGTAGGACAGGCGGATGTTGCTCGGGGCGAGGTCGAGATTGGGCCGCAGATTGACTATGATCTCGGCGAGGCTGAGCTTGCCATCGAGGACGAGGGAGAGCTCCTTGTCCAGCGCGCCCGACGACAGCCCGAACCCCTCGGCCAGATGGCCCTGGGGGTCTGTGTCCACCAGGAGCACTCTCTTCCCCAGCTGCGCCAGCCCGGCACCGACGTTTATGGTGGTGGTTGTCTTGGCCGAGCCGCCCTTCTGGTTGGAGATCGCCAGCGTAGCCATTGGAGCACCCGCGCACACTATAGAGTCCTGCATGCTCGCTGTCAAGACACCCAGGTATCAGGACATCTGGCTGTCTGGACGTCCAGCAGGCAGCAATGGAGACCGGTCGGACGGGCTATGTTGCCGGTGAGTCCCCGTCCGGATGCGCTGTGCAGCTGAACTGGCTGCCTATCTCGCCCAGGTAGCTGTAACCCAGATCGGCTCGTATCTCACCGAGGTCGGAGCCGCAGACGGGACAGCGCACGTGTTCGTACGTAGCAGCGCCGTTGCCGATGATGGTCTCGAAGGCGTATGTCTCGTCACAGTTGGCGCAGTCGAGCCAGTTGTATTCATACTCGGGCATGGCTTCCACTGCTTGCTCAACGGCGTTGCGAGAGGAGGCCGAGATACTGATGTCTAGCTCAGGGCCTCAAACACCGTTGCGGAGATAACGAGGATGACGAATAGAGAGATGCCCAGCCAAAGCATACTGGCGGCTTTGGCTGGGTCGCGGTTCCTGTTATATGCCCAAGCAATGATACCACCTATCAGGTTGGCACCTGGGAACAGCGGCAGGAGCCACCATGCCCATGAGACTTGCTCCTTGGGCAGGAGCTCTCTGCCTTGATACGTGACGGCGGCACCGCACTCCGGGCAGAACATGGCATCCTTGGGGATCATGGCCTTGCAGGCCTTGCACGAGTACAATGCCCTTCCGCAGAACTCGCAGAAGCTGGCGTCCGGCGTTAATCGGCCACAGGTCGGGCAGCGGATGCTTCGCCTCATTTCAGTACAAAGATACATTGTGGGATATGCCGTGTCAATGGCGGCCGCAGGTGCCTGCGGCCGGGTCTGATGCCCCCCGGATTAGGGCTAATGGTACCTAAAGGGAGGTCTGACCGGCCGGGCCGGGTCGAACCAAAGTACGAAGTGAAAAGTACACATGTACGATTGTCCCACTCCCCCATTATCGCCAGAATATACCCAGAGGAGGAGCCGGGGAGATGAGATTCACGTGTGAGGGATACGTCGAGAGTGAGATGAGAAGGAACGGCGAAGCTGGGTCTCCTGCGTCGGTCGTGAGAAAGTACACGTATGTACTGCCATCGGGCCGCAAGCTGAAGGTAGTGGTCGACGATGACACCGACATGGTGGAGACGGCAGCCACCACACCGTGCTTCATGCTCAGGATGGAGGATAACACCGATTAGCACTTGAAGGTGCTATGAGTGTTCAACTTTGGATGCTAGTTTCACAAGTGGCCGCCCTGCTCTGCAGGGCGGCCACTTCGCGTTCTTTCTTGTCCAGGGGAGATGGTGCAAGAGACACGCTCACCCGATGGGACGAATGCAGGAACGGCGGACAACGACGGCGCAAAGACTGGAGGATGAGACAGCGCGATATGGCCGGTTCAGGTGTTATCTTGGTTGGAGTGGGCGTCTAGGCCTCTTCCGTTTTCTTGCCCTTGAACGGGGAGGCGATGGCCATAAAAACCTTCATCTCCCAGGTAATAATCTTTACCACGATGGGGTTGCTGAAGATCTTGAGTATAGTGGGGTTGCTCATCATCTTCAGCATCATCTTGTCTTTCCAGCTCATATCATAGCCCTCCCACGTTGCCGATGAAGGAATACCGGCACGGGATAGTGTGGCAATCCTAAACCTAGCGAAGGGTGATGTCAAGTTCGCGAATTGACTGATAATAAATGTTACCGAAGGTGGTATAGTTGCCTCAGAAAGAATGTTACCCAGAAGGGGGAGCATGACGAGAGGCAGTATAGAAGAGTACAAAGAGGCAGTGAGAGGGCGG
>Ga0180434_10000090_pt1 | contig 127373 bp, 89 predicted proteins | sample SS_ome_7_FD_132453 | JGI IMG/M metagenome (GOLD analysis project Ga0180434, IMG submission 132453) | Hypersaline lake sediment archaeal communities from the Salton Sea, California, USA - SS_1_D_2 metaG | ecosystem: Environmental > Aquatic > Non-marine Saline and Alkaline > Hypersaline >... | reverse complement strand
GGCACCAGGTTGCCGGCTACCGCAAGCACGTAGGCCTCGCGAGGCTCAAGGCCCCCAAGGCCGGGATGAAGCGCCCAGGGAATGGCCCCCCTGAGCTCGACAATGGGCATCATCGCGATGATGAACACCTGCCACTCCGGAGGCAGCCAGTTCACCAACTCCGCCATCCTCTCAGCTATTTTCCCATCCCTCCTTGCCCAGAAGAGGCACAAAAGTGCACGGGCAGCAAGTTCTGACGTCCGTCTTGCCGCGCTTCTTGGTCGCTACCGCGAGCTTCTGGCTTACGTTGTTCCCCACGGGCACGACCATTGTTCCTCCCTCCGCGAGCTGTTCTTCGAGGGGGGCGGGCACGCGGGGCGCCCCCGCGGTGACCAAGATCCTGTCGTACGGCCCGAATTGCTTCCAGCCCAGACTCCCGTCGCCGACCCTGAGTATTACGTTAGTGTACCCCAGCCGATCCAGCAGCTGCTTGGCCCTTACCGTCAAAGCACTGATCCTCTCGACCGAGAAGACCTTGGCGGCGAGCTCCGCGAGCACAGCCGTCTGGTAGCCGGAGCCGGTGCCTATCTCGAGCACCTTCTCCTCGCCGGTCAACTTGAGGCTTTCGGTCATGAAAGCCACCATGTAAGGCTGCGAAATGGTCTGCCCCTCTCCTATCGGAAGGGCCCTGTCGGAATAGGCCTGGGAATCAAGGCCGGTCTCAACGAAGAGGTGCCTCGGCACTTTGGCCATCGCGGCCAGCACTCTCTCGTCCTTGACGCCCCTGGCCCTTATCTGCTCTTCGACCATCCTTCGCCTGGCGACTTCCATGTGATCCGAAGGCGGAACCGCTTTGTTCATCATGATCCGTGTTTCCTAGAAGTCGAACTTCCAATCCTTCATTTCCACGATCGCCCTATAGTCCGTGAAATCAAGGTGTATCGGGGTGACCGATATCATTTTCTCGTCCACGGCGTTGAAGTCGCTGTTCTCCTGGGGGGTCCACGTCGGACTCTCGCCCCCTATCCAGTAATATGTCTCTCCCCTGGGGCTCACGTTCTTCACCAAGGCATCCCTGTAAAGCCTTGTCCCCAACTTGGTTATCTTAATGCCGCTGATCTCGTCGCGAGGCAGATCCGGGACGTTCGCGTTCAAGAGAGAGCCGTTCGGGATTCCCCTCTCCATGACCAAGCGGGCAAGCTTCTCGACGAACTCCGAGGCCGGGCCGAAGTCGCTCGGCCTGGGGCTCGCCAAAGACACGGCGACCGAAGGTATACCACAGAGCGCCCCCTCGATGGCCGCCGCGACGGTCCCGGAGTAGCTTACGTCCTCCCCCATGTTGGGCCCGTGGTTGATGCCGGAGAACAGGTAGTCCGGCCTCTTGGTCATAAGACCGTTCACGGCGAGAAGAACGCAGTCCGTCGGGGTGCCGTCGACGCTGATCACTCCGGGCTCGATCTCATTCACCCTCAACGGATCCCTCAGCGTGATCGCGTGGCTGGCCGCGCTCCTCTCCCTGTCGGGCGCGACGACCGTAACCTCGCCCAGGTTCTTGAGCGCCTCCCTGAGCGCTATTATGCCCCCGGCCGAAACGCCGTCGTCGTTTGTCACCAGGATCTGGGGCTTTTCCAAATCACCCGTCTCCATGCCAAATCCGAAGCGGAACCCGCAAGAACGCGTCGGCGAGAAAATCGGACCACGTAGGTAAAGGGAGGCGAGCAAAGCATCCGCCTTCAGGCGCGGTCCAAAGCAGGCCTCGAAACACCATGCATGACGGCCGGATAGAACGTCCGGCTCTCCAAGTCGAAGAAGCGGCGCGTTCAACGCTGCCGCTCCCGAGTGGGGGTTATGGATGATGGTCGGGGCGACTGGATTTGAACCAGCGACCCCTAGCCCCCCATGCTAGTGCGCTACCAGACTGCGCCACGCCCCGACCAAGTCCTGGCTACGTCACTGCCGCTGTCCAGACAGTCTATCATGACGCGCTCGGAGCCTGAAGCGGAAACTTGGACGCGTCGGGTCGAGCAGGTCCCTCAAGGTTCCGAAGGGGCGAACGAAGGACGTCCGCCCCTCCCCGCGCCTGCTTCGCGGAGCCTAGATGGGCGAACTAAGGGTTCCCTTGGGACCACGCGTCCACTTCGCCGAGCTAAACCCCGCTTCGCGGCAGTGGATCTCGGCTCGTTCCCGCGAATCGGCCCTTGCGGGAACCCTTAGTCCGCCCCACCGAAGAAGGGCATCCGCAACCGTGGCAGCCCTATCCCGCCCTCGAGCGTCAGGTCTCCGCCCTGACGCTCCTTGTGAGCATATCCAGGATCTCCTCCAGCTCCTTCTTGACGGACATTACCGCGCTTCGTTCCGCGATCCTGCGCTCGAAATCGAGCTCTATCTGGTCGTCCCCCGACCTGCGCTCGTCGAGCAGCCTTCTCCGAGCCCCGGCGATGGTAAAGCGGCGGTCATACAGCAGATCTTTTATCCTCAGCACCAAATCGATGTCCTTGGCGCGGTACATTCGGTTGCCGGCCCTGTTCTTCTTGGGCTTGAGCATCTTGAACTTGCTCTCCCAGTAACGCAGCACGTGAGGTCTGACGTCGGTAAGATCGGCAACTTCGCTGATGGAGTAGTAGATCTTTCCGCTTCCTTTTCTCGATGTTCTCTTGGTTGCGCCGGGCATCAGAAAACCTCCGCTTTTCTCTTTCGCGACATAAGCTCTTGGATGGCGGCCGTAGGATCCTTCTCTTCGAATAGGACCGCGTTGACCTGCTCGGTAATCGGCATCTCAACGGCATGGCGCTCGGACAGCGTCAGCGCAGCCTTAGCCGTATGCACGCCTTCGGCCACCATTACCATGTTTTCCAGTACGTCCCGCAGCTTCCTCCCTTTGCCGATCTCCTCGCCTACGAATCTGTTCCTGCTGTGACGGCTCAGACATGTGGTCACAAGGTCCCCCACACCGGCCAGACCGAAGAATGTCTCGTTCTTTGCGCCCATAGCCGCGCCGAGCCTCATTATCTCGGCAAGCCCACGCGTTAGTAGGGCGCCCTTCGTATTGTCCCCGAAACCTATGCCGTCGCAGATCCCCGCGGCCACCGCTATGACGTTCTTTACCGCGACCCCCAACTCGACGCCCAGGAGATCGGTGTTCGTATAGACTCGGAACGTGCTGGTCATGAATAGTTCCTGAGCTTCTTTCGCTACTCCCTCATCCTCCGACGCGGCCACGACCGCCGTCGGGACGCCGCGGCTTACTTCCTCGGCATGGCTGGGACCCGCCACAACGGCCGTTCGATCGGAAACGCCGTGCAGCTCCTCCCCAAGAACTTGGCTCATCCTGAGCAGCGAGCCCCCCTCGAGTCCCTTGGTCGCTATCACCTTGAGCGCTTCTAGGGTGATGCCGGCCGAGGCCGCCGAGCGGGCGACGTCCCTGAAAACTTTCGAGGGAACTACAAAGACAACCGCATCGGAGCCCCTTATCACTTCCTCCATGTCGCTTGAAAATGGAACGTCGCTCGGGATCTCGATGCCCGGCAAGAACTTCTTGTTCTCCCCCTCGGCCGCTATGCGCCCGCACTGATCGCGATCGTATTCCCACACACGGACGCGCCGCCCGGACCCTCTGAGCAATAACGCAAGGGCCGTACCCCAGCTTCCGCCTCCAAGGACTCCTACCGTGCTCATCCTTGCCTTGACCTCCGTAAGAGCTTGTTCTCCGTACCGGCGGCGAGACGCTTCATGTTCGGCACATGTCTTAGGAGCACAAGCGCCGCCGCCAAGACGCTCACGACCAGCAGGACCCCCCTGTCCTCCCCTTGAGCGGCAAGATAGACCGCGGGAGGAAACGCCGCCGCGGCCGCCATCGATCCGACGGACACATACCCGCTGACGGCGAAGAAAAGCGCCCACACCGCGATGACCGCCCCGGTCGCAAGCGGAGCGAGAGCCAAGAAAGCGCCGGCGCCGGCGGCCACTCCCTTGCCGCCTCTAAACCGCGCGAACACGGTCCAAGTGTGCCCCGCCATTGCCGCGGGGGCGCAAAGCACCGGCACTACGAAGCTCGCGGGATCCCCAACGCCGCCCATCAGGTGCTTCGCCAGGAGAACGGCGGCCGCGCCTTTGGCTCCGTCGGCGACGAGCACCGCTATTCCGGGCGCCGGGCCCAGCACTCTGAAGGCGTTCGTCGCGCCCAGGTTGCCGCTCCCTTCGTTCCTAATGTCTATTCCCTTGAGCACCTTTCCGGCGATGAGCGCGAAGGGTATCCCCCCGAGCAAGAACGCCGCGGCTATGGCGATGATAGTCTGAGTCAATCCTTCTACTCCTCCGGCTCGGTCCCGCTCAGGGCCGCGGCTCTCGGCGTCCTTCGCGGATCCGCTTCAGCCGGACTGAGCCTTTCCCCGCTTTCCGGCTTGAATCTCCCGTTCTCCTTCTCTCGACCGGTAAGGTCCGAGTCGCCGGTCGTCGACATGGCGCCGACCGGGCCGCTTTGCGCTATTTCTTATCCGCCGGACAGCGGCGGCCTATTTGCTCTTCCTCAGCCTCAACCTTATAGGGTTGCCTTCAAAGACGAACCTCTCCCTGAACTTCCTCGAAAGATATCTCTCATAGGACGCGGGCAGGCTCTTCGGATCATTGACGAAGATGGAAAACCTGGGAGGGGCCGTACCCGTCTGCGTCCCGTAGAAGATCTTGACGACCCGGTTCTTGGCGCCCACCGGCGGGCTGTGGGCCGCCGTAGCGTCTTCCAAGCACTTGTTCACCTCCGAGGTCGTCACCTTCGCCTTGCCGGCCTCGCCTATCCTGAGCGCCAGACCGGGCAGGCTCGAAACCCTCTGACGCGTGAGGGCGGAGACGAACGCCACCGGGGCGTATGAGAGAAACGGCATCCTCCAGTGGGTCTCCTTCTCAAAGTCCGCAGTGGTTTTGGAGTCTTTCTCCACGAGGTCCCACTTGTTGTAAACGATTACCGCCCCCTTGCCGGAGCTTTGAACAACGGCCGCCACCTTGAGATCCTGCTGCGTGATGGGCTCCGTTGCATCCAGCATGAGCAGAGCGACGTCGCAGCTCTCCACGGCCTTGAGGGTCCTTAGGGCAGTGAAGAACTCCATTTGCTCCCGCACCCTCGACCGCTTCCTCAAGCCGGCGGTGTCCACCAGCGTTATCGCCTTTCCGTGATAGCGAAAGGACGTGTCGATCGCGTCTCTTGTAGTGCCGGGGGTCTCGTCCACTATCATCCGTCCCTCGCCCAGCAGGGCGTTCACAAGCGAGGATTTCCCCACGTTGGGCTTCCCCACCACGGCGATCCTCACGTCTTCCCTCACGGCCTCCGCCGTGACCGCGGGAAGCTCTTCAACCACCTTGTCAAGCAAGTCCCCCATCTGCCTGCCGTGCAGGGAGGACACGGGGTAGGGATAGCCCAGGCCGAGCGAGTACAGCTCCGCCGCGGAGGATTCATCCCGCGGCCCGTCGACTTTGTTTGCTGCGAGCACCACCGGTCTATTCCCTCGTCTCAGAACCCGGGCGATCTCAACGTCAAGGTCGGTGGCGCCGCATTGCGCGTCCGCCATGAAAACCAGAACGTCCGCCCTATCGAGTGTTATCTCCACCTGCTCCCGGACGAGCTTCTCCATGCCTTTGTCCGCCCTCGGAACCCAGCCGCCCGTATCCACAAGATGGAAGTCCCGGCCCGCCCAGTGGCAGAGCCCGTAATTGGCGTCTCTGGTCACACCCGAGACATCGTGGACCACGGCCTTTCTCCGTCCGATCGCCCTGTTGAAGAACGTGGACTTACCGACGTTCGGCCTGCCGACTATCACTACAACAGGGATCCTCACTTCGGCCCCCGCCCCTTCTTACTCATTACGGGCGTCCCAACTCTCGCCCCGACGAAGCCGGGGCCGGCGCAACCCTTCGAGCCGACACTCAACCCGCGCCGCCGCGAGCGTCCGAGCGAGACCCAAACCGGGTCACGCCGTGCGCTCATCCTAAGCCGCACCGGCGCGGGCCTGCATTCCGGGGACGCCCCTGCGCCCGCGCAGCCCTACGCGGATCTCCAAGCCCAACCTCGTCGCAAGCTCCGAGACGGTCATGTCGTCTATCAATAAACCGTCGCGGTTTATCGAGTCGGGAGGAAGACACACTATGCCCTCACGGCGTCTCTTCGAAAGCGCCGATATGATATCCCCGCCGGAAAGCAGCCCGGCCACCGTCACTCCCTTGCCGAAGAAGCAGTTCGGAACCGGGCAAACCTCCACCGACAGATCAGGGCAACGCCTTAGCTTGTGTCTCATTCCCTCCGCGACAAGGGGAGCGGCGAGCACTCCGGTCACAACGGTCGCCTGCTTTACGCCGTCCATCGAGCGCGGCCCGAGCGGGTTTCTCTTGCAGCCGTCGAGCCAGAGACGGGCTATCCCGATTCCGTTCTCCCTCTGAGGGTAGCCGTCGTAGTAGGAGGACGGCGGTATCGGCGCGCCCGCCTTTAGATAAAGCTCATCCGCGGCGTAGACGAAGCCCAAGCCTCGGGTCCTCTTGAAATACTCCCGGCGACCTTCGACGAACCGGATCGTGTCCGCCGCCAAGTCCCTCCCGACCCCATCAATGCGCGGAAGGTTCTTCCGATGATCCGTCAGCCCCACGGGCACCACGCCCACCGACAGGACCGGATCCCCCAAACTCGCGAGATCCTCCACGGTCCTCTCAAGAACGGGGCCGTCGTTGATGCCCGGGCAGATAACAATCTGGCAATGAAACCGCACCCCGCCCCCGCCAAGCCGCCTCATAAGAGGGATCAACTCCGGGGCGCGGGGGTTGCCCAGGAGCCTTCGGCGCAGATCCTCTTCTGTGGCGTGCACTGAGACATATAGGGGGGACAAGCCCTGTTCGCAAATCCTCTCGACGTCGGCCTCTTCCAGATTGGTAAGCGTAACGAAGTTGCCGAACATGAAGGAGTATCTATAGTCCTCATCCTTGACGTAAAGGGACCGCCGCATTCCCTTCGGCATCTGGTGGATAAAGCAAAAGAGGCACTTGTTGCCGCAGACCTTGGGATCCATCTGCTCGAGCTCGAATCCCAAGTCATCGCTCAATGGTCCCGGCAGCCTGACGCTGCGGGTTCGTCCCGAAGCGGACAGGAGCTCGAGCACGCTGCCCCGGCCGCTCTCCGCGAAGGTCAGGTCCAGTCTGTCCCTCAATGGCTGCCCGTCGACCGAGACAAGCCTGTCGCCCGCCCTGATTTCCATCTCAGAAGCTAAGCCGGAGCGGAATACGCGAGTGACCAACATAGATCCAGATACACCCTGTGAAGTAGAAGCCAATAGCCGGGAGCAGAAGGCGGATGGGAAACGAACGGGGTGGCCCCTCACTCCCGAAAGTGGAGCGGGCAACGGGATTCGAACCCGCGACCCTCAGCTTGGGAAGCTGATACTCTACCAACTGAGTTATGCCCGCTCTTCGCCCGAAAGGTCACGTCAATTTAACCGGCGCAATCCTAATCAATTGGGGGTTTGATGTCAAGTAGAATCATAAGGGAGGCCTCCGGGGGGGTGATGGGGGCCCGGCAAGGGGCTCTTCAGACACCCCCCCCCGGCAACCAGGGCCTCGGTGCGATTCTTGGTCGGCACCAAGGCCGATATGGAGCTTCACGCACGGGCATGGCGCCAGAGCGCGACCACTTTCGAGGCGGCGCGAGGCGCGTCGTCCAAGCTGATCCACCCGGACAAAGGCATGCGTCTGAACCAAGTCAACTGCCTCTTCGCATAACGCCTTGAGTTCCTTTGAATAAGCGCAATCATCTCATCCCGGGACAGCTCTCCCGCCAAGTGCGTCAACGCCTCTTCATAGCCGATTGAATCAAGTCCCGGGGAATCGGCGGGGACCCCACGGTCGAGAAGAGATCGCACCTCTTTCAGGAGGCCTCTCTCAAACATCTGCGTCACCCTAAGGTCGATGCGCCGGTAGAGCTCCCGCCTCGGCCGAGTGAGGCCGACGGCCAGATGGGGCCAGCCGTCCGCGACCCATTTCTCCAGCGCCTCCGACATGCGGACGCCGGTCAGCTCGAAGAACTCGAGCGCCCTCACTATGCGATGTCTATCCGCGGGCCTGAGCTGGGCCGCTCTGTCCGGATCGACCCGCCTCAAACGCTCGTGGAGACTTCCCGGGTTTTCGTCCTCCTGAGTGTCGAGCCGAGCGCGGAGGTTCTCATCTTTCGAAGGGCTCGGGAAGATCCCGAAGAGCGCCGCCTTGACGTACAGCCCCGACCCGCCAACCAACATCGGCACCTTGCCTCGCGCGCCGATATCGACGAAGCAATCGCGGGCCATCGCGCTGAACCGCGCCGCGTCGAACCGCTCCGAGGGGTCTAAGATATCCAGCAAGTGATGCGGAGCCTTCTTTAGAACGGCCTTGTCCGGCTTGTCCGTGCCCACGTCCAGCCCTCGATACATCTGTCGGGAATCCGCCGAGACGATCTCGCCGCCGATCTCTCGAGCGACGAGGCACGAGACCTCGGTCTTCCCCACCCCGGTCGGTCCGACTATGACGAGCACCCTCGGCCGGTCGGCGCGCGCCCGGTCGCGGGCGCCTGAGCCGCCGTCGGAATCGTGAGCGGGGTGACGGCTGCCCCCGGCGCCGGAGGCCCCGCCGGATTCATGAGCGCCGCAGGCAAAGCAACTGTCAAGAACGGCCAAAACGCCTCTCCAATTCGGCGAGAGATATCTGAAGGTAGGTTGGTCTGCCGTGAGGGTCTCCGTGGGGAACTCCCGTGGCGAAGAGCTGGTCGATCAAAGCGTTCATCTCCTCGGGGTCCAGCGACTGACCCGCCTTGATCGCCGCGTGGCAGGCGTATGACTTCGCCACCGCGTCGTTGTGGTCCTTTTCCGACTTCCCGGACGAGGCATATTCTTCGATCATGTCGCAGAGCATCCGGCCGTCCCTCCACTCGCGGGCGTCCGCCGGTATGCCGTAGACCGCGATCGATCTATTGCTGAGAGACCTGATGTCGAATCCGAGCCTCTCCAAGTTGGGAAGCATCTCGAGCAAAGTGTCGTACTCCGCGGCAGACAGGTCCATGAGTTGAGGGAAAAGGAGCTGCTGCGAGCTTCCTCTGTTCTCCTTCATGGCCGCCAAGGCGCCCTCGTACAGTATCCTTTCGTGCGCGGCGTGCTGGTCTATTATGACGAGCCCGCTCCTTGTCTGACCGCATATGTAGCTGCCGTGGACCTGCCACAGATGTCTCGGCCCCACGCCCCCCCGTTCTTCTCCAACCGAGCCCGCGCCGCCGTAGAGATTCATCGCGCCGCGAGCGGCCGCCGCCCCGGGGCTTCTGCGCGCTGCGAACTCCCCGTCGATGCGCGCGCCGGTCAACCCCCCGCCGGAGGAAGAACCGCTCGGTCCGTGTCCCGGCTCGCCCAACCCCAGGCTCTGCTGCTTTGAAGGTACGGAAGCGGGGCCCCGCTCGGTCCGACCGTCGGAGGAGGGCCAAAGCTCCGGCGCGTGCTCGGAGAGCTCTCCCGCGACGGCGCCGCGAACCGTCTCGTATATACGCGCTCTCGGTGAGAAGCGCACCTCTCTCTTGGCGGGATGCACGTTGGCGTCGATGAGACCGGGCTCCGAATCGATGAGCACAAAGGCGGCCGGGAAGCGACCCGGAGGCAGGAGATCGCCATAAGCGTCTCTCACGGCCTTTGCAAGTAACGGAGAGCTGATCCACCTGCCGTTTACCGAAAAGACCATGGCCGACCTGTTGGATCTGGTCGCTTCAGGCTTTCCCACGAGCCCCCTAACCGTGACGTCCGAGGAGGAATGCCGAAAGGGAATCATTCCGGATGCGAGACGGTGTCCGTGAATGGCGGAGACCCTGTCGCGGAGATCATCGGACGGAGGGACGCTGATAACGGGATCGCCGTCCCTTAGGATCTTGAAAAACACCGCGCCGTGCGACAGAGCGCACGCCTCGACAAAACGCAAGACGTGCCTAAGCTCGGTTTCGGGGGAGCTCAAGAACTTTTTTCTGACGGGAAGGTTATGAAAGAGATCGCGCACCTCGATCCTAGTACCCTCCGCCATGGCGATCTCTTCTTCGCTCTCCTTCTTTCCCTCACTCAATGTGAGGCGCACTCCGCTTCTCGCGCCCTTCGCTTGCGTCCATACCTCCAGACGAGACACCGCCGCGATGCTGGGCAACGCCTCACCGCGAAACCCCAGCGTCGCCACCCGCGACAAATCCTCCTCGCTCGATATCTTGCTCGTGGAGTGACGCTCAAAGGCGATCGCCGCCTCTTCCGGCGTCATCCCGCAGCCGTTGTCTTCAACCGAGAGAAAGACGCCGGGCGCTCCCCTTATCTCGATGTCGATCCTAGTGGCCCCGGCATCGAGCGCGTTCTCCACAAGCTCCTTGACAACGGAGGCGGGCCGTTCGATGACCTCTCCCGCCGCTATCTTAGATACCACGTCCCGCGGCAGGACACGGATCTTCGATGCCGATGTCGTCGCCCTATCTTCGCTTGCCATTCCACCTTGCTCCTTACATGAGCCCCACGGCCCCTGCACAAGACATCGCCGTCGGGGCCGGCGGTCAAACCGATACCGGTTGGATCCGCATTATGAGCGGCCGTGCGCCGCTCGGCTCACGCTGCCCCACGCTCTTCGCACCCCTGCCGACTCCGATCCCCTCGCCGACTTGAGCTGCCGTATGACGGGGTCGCCGGCGAACCAAGGAGCCTCATGCCCTTTTCTCTTCAGATATCACTCAGTAGCTTCCCGATCTTTGCCGCCGCCTTCTTAAGCCGAGCCAAAGCGGCGTCGCCGTCTCCGCGCCAAGGCACGCTCTCCAGCAGCAGAACGCCCCTGGTGCCCCAGGGACCCAACGGCTGAAGCACCAAGGCCCTATCGCCGTCTTTTTCCAACCACACTTGAGGGTCTTTGCACTCCAGCGCCTCCCGGACGAGCTCTTGAAGAAACGCGGGCCCTGCGGAACCCGACTCCTCGTCAACAAGCTGGGCCATGGGAGCGGCCTCGGAAGCCATGAACAGCCGCACCTCCCTCGCGCCCAACAGATCCCTGAGCCAGCCTCTCGCCCATTTGACCCTTTCGAGAAGAGGCCCGGCCCAAACGGACGGCGGCGCTTCCCGCTCCCGATCCGGCGGCTCAGCCAGAACGGAACCGCTTGTATGGGACAAGATTGAAGCGACCCTTTCGCCCACCCTCTCAAGCCACGTTCTGTCGCCGCTCGAGAAGGGCACGCTCCCCTCTTCCCTACCCAGCAGCATCACACCGACAAGACCGCCTTCGGTTCTGAGCATAGCCCAGGCCAAGCTTCCGCCGACCTGCGGCGGAGGCACCGGAGCCCCGGGCACAACGGCACTGTCCCTCATCGTCCCGTTCAGCCATTGCCAAAGCTCGGGACGGCTTCCCCTGATGTCTATGCCCTTTTCCACAAAATGGACGTGGTCGTTGGCCCTGGCCACCGCCGCGCCCCACCTGCCCTTGACGGAGCTCATCAACCCTTCCAGCGCCCAATTCACTACGGTCGCGGGTTCGGCGCCGGACTCAAGTGGGTGCAGACTCTCGGGGGGCGGTAGGCCGGGGCTTCTCTTCTCAGCATCGGAAGGCCTGTCGGACTCCGGTACGGCGTCGGTGTATGCGGCAGGACTCTCCGCTGCGGCCGGAGTCTTCTCCCCCCTCCCATCATCCGGATCGGGCGGCCCGTCGATCTTCGGCACCGTGTCGGCTGATGCCGCCGGAGTGGCCGCGGCGCGCTCAAGCTCAGTCAAAGCCGCGTCCCGCGGCTCAGTGTCCGCCTCATCTTCCGGTGTAGCGGCGAGCGCATCCGTCGGTCCTTCCGGCTTCCTCTCTGCAATCTCGACCGAGACCGGTGTCACGCCGGCGACGTCCTCATGGATGTCGGCCTCTTCCTCTTCTATTGAGGCTGCAGAAGACTTCTCAACACTCTCATACAACTTTTCAAGCGCCGCGCCGAACTCCGCCGCATCGAGCAGCCGGGCGCCGGCGGTCCGCGCTTGTTCAATCGGCGCCCCACGTGAGTGCGCCAGCCCCCCCAGGACTATCCAGTCGGCTCGCAACCCGGGGAGGTCCCAAGGGTCGGCGCTCGCGGACACGCCCGCGATCTCGGCGATTCTACGCGCCAACCCCATCGGTCCCGGGTCAACGACAAAAACAAGGGACGCGTTCGCGCTACGGGCCGCGAGAGTGAACAAATCCAACTCCGACGCCGCAAGACCGTAGAACGCCATTCTCAAGGGTCTAGCTTGGCTTTGGGACTCTGGACCTGAGTCGGTCATGGCGAAACTCCTGGCGCAAGCGCTCCAGTCTAACGCGAGAGGTTAGCACGACCACGGCCGTATTTCAACTTCTTAGCGGGCGTAGCGCCGCATCAACTGTTGGTTTTCCGGCCCGGGAGAAGTGGACGCAGTCCACTTCGGAGGAGCAAACCCCGGCCATTTCCACCGGGCTCTTGCGGTTCTTTCACCGGTTTCCGCCCCGGCATGCACTACTTCGTCCCCTACCTTTGGACGTTGATAATCGCCGCAGTCTCCGCCACACTACCAACAGTGCGGCGCGGTGAGCCGGGGCACTCTATCCGGGAGGAAAGCGCCCGTTTCGAAATGGAGCAGTGCCCACCGCGCAACAAGCAGACGCTCGGAGGTGATGATGAGGCTTCTTATCCCTTTTACCTTGGCACTGGCGGCGTCGTTCACCTGGGGTCCGATCCCCGGTGCCCGAGACGATCCCGGGACTAAAGCAATCGTCGATCCCCATGAAGACCCCGCCGCTACACATGCGGAAGCAGTGGAGGCTCCTGCGAAAACGATCTTGCCGGACCCGGAACCCGGCGCCGGCACTATCGCGGGGACCGGGCGCGTCTCCGTCGCTCAAACCGTCGCGGCCGCACCGTACTTTGAGAAGCTGGACCCGCAACTCAGATTGCTGGTGAGCCGAGCAATGTCTCACACGGGTCAAACCGCCGACACCCGGGCCGCCCCTTTTCAATATGGCACTCATTTACTACGTCCGGGGTACGTCACCTCGAGGACATTCCCCGCCGAGAGCTTTCTGACCTGTCACGTCAAGCTTGACTCCGCGGAAGGCGAAGTCGCGCATCCGGACGCAGTCCTTCACTCAAGGTCGGGCGACGTCGCGCTTGTCTCGGTCAAGACCGGGGCGCTCGAATCGCTGGCGTCGGACCCGGACGTGGCAGCCGTCCGGCTCGCCCCCGTAATGAGCATTAAGAACGACCTCGCAACGATAGAGACGGGCGCCCGTCAAGCCCGGGACACCTACGGCGCGACCGGATCGGGAGTCATCATGGGATTCATCGGCTCGGGGGTTGATGTCTCACACCCCGACCTGTTGGACGACTCGGGCGGCTCGAGGATCCTCTATCTCTTGGATCTGTCGGAGCCCGGAGACACGAACGGCGACGGGATACCGGACGGGCCGGATTTCTTCGGAGGCACGCTCTACACGAAATCGCAAATCGACTCGGCTCTCGCGGGCCTAAGAGATATCACAGGCTCGGACCGCAGGGGACATGAGACACACGTCATCGGCGTAGCCGCCGGGAACGGAAGAGGCACGGGAAACGGCTTCACGGCCGGCACCTACGCAGGCGTGGCGACCGGGGCCGACATAGTGGTCGTCAAGTCCTCCCTGGCCGATCTCGGTCTCGTGGGCCCCGGGGAAGGCTCGGCGGGACTCGCATTCGTGGACTCCATAGCGGCCGAACTGGGAGCACCGTACGTCGTCGACATGAGCTTCGGCACGCACATTTCACCGCACGACGGCACAAGCCTCGAGGAGCGGTTCATAGACAACTTGGTCGGCGACGGAAGGCCGGGCAAGGCCGTGATCGTCTCGGCGGGCAACGAGGGCTCGAACTACGGGACGGAGCCCTTTCTGCATTGCTCCGAGGCGCTCGATGAAGGCGGGAAGGCGACGTGCGCGATCACTCTGGGAGAGTACAACCCCGAGCCCGGTAGCCTGAACGACGGCCTGATACTCGATGTATGGTACGGCGGCGGCGACGCGATGACGGTCACAGTAATAGCCCCCACCGGAGAGAGCTACGTTGCGTCCAAAGGGGGAAGCGGGCGATGGACCGGCGCAGACGGCTCCGTTTTCATTGATAACGCCCCCTCCCCCAGTCCGCTGAACGAGGACAACGAGTGCTTCGTACAGATCGACGACGGCGACGGGACACCTCCCGCCGCGGGCACCTGGACGATTGAGATTGAAGCAACGACCGTGACGGAAGACGGACGGTTCGACGCGTGGCTGGCCTACTCCGCCGGTCTGGGAGGTGAAGTGGGCTTCGACCCGACCTCGCCCGTGACCAACGAGGTTCTAGTCGCTACCCCGGGGAACGCTTTGAACGCCGTCACCGTCGGATCCTACACAAACAAGGAAAGCTGGCTCGATCTCGACAACAACGTAATCTACTTCGATCCGCAGGGAGAACCTCCGTCGGGCGCCATAGCGCCCGGCTCAAGCCCCGGTCCCACAAGAGACGGACGCGTCAAACCGGAGATCGCGGCTCCCGGCAGAGCAGTCGCTTCAACGCTCTCCCGAGAATCATGGCCGGGCTCAAACGCGGTCTCCATCTTCAACGGCTGCCCGGCGAACGCGCGGCGTTGCCTCATAGCCGGAGACGGAAGGCACGCAATCGCGCGAGGAACGAGCTTTGCCGCCGCGCACGCGGCGGGCGCCGCGGCGCTTCTTTTGGAGGCATCCCCCGACCTGGACGCCGAAGAGCTGAAGAACCTCCTTGCGTTCACCGCCCGGACCGCCGATGAAAGCGAAGGCCCTTGGGGATTCGGCAAAATAGACGTCCAGGCCGCCCTGGAAGCAGCGGCCGCCGGCAAGCTCCTGGAGTTCTTCGAAGCCGTCTATGGCCCCAAGTATGTGAAGCTCTCATGGCGCGCCTCTCCCGAGACGGCTGTCGAGGGCTTTCGCCTATACAAGGCGAGCGCGCTCAAGGGTCCGTACGATATGCTACACGACTCCGCCGGCCCCGAGGGGACGTACACCGACTCCGAGGTCCGCCCGGACGACTTGGTCTATTACAGGCTCGGTGCTCTTCTGCCCGGAGGCGAAGAGCGCCTCCTCGCCCCGATTACGCCCGACCGACCGCAAGTCAGGTCCGAAGTGGTAAATCTCTCCCTCTTTCCCAACCCCGCCGGAGTGCTGACAAACCTCAGCTTCAGCTCCACCAAAGACGGAACGGCCGTCGCTCGCGCCTACGACGCCGCGGGCCGCCTGGTGGACGAGCGCGTGATTGGAGTCGTACGGGCGGGTGCCGAGACTACCTTCAAATGGGTCTGGCTCTACCGCGACGGAGAGCGCGTCCCGTCCGGGGTGTACTACATCGCGGTGGAGGTGGCCGGATCAAGCGACGTCGGCAGGGCGATAGTCCTGCGCTAGCGGCCGGCGGCTCGTTTCAGGTCGCCGCGAAGATCGCCGAGGCCCACATGGGGGTTGACAGCGAGAGATGCGGGTTCTTATCATATGAATTGAAGTTCGGTTCGTTCATTGGCTGCGGAATAGGGCGTTGGAGCGTGAGATCATGCTTAGAAGGATGTGCAAATCAAAGATACACCGAGCGCGGGTCACCCAGGCGGACTTGGACTATGAGGGCAGCGTGGCCATAGATACCGATCTGCTCGAGGCCGCGGACGTACTGCCGTACGAGATGGTCCATGTGCTGGACATAAACAACGGCCGGCGATTTGAAACCTATGCCATTCCAGCAGAGGCGGGCTCGGGAACAATATGCGTAAACGGCGCCGCCGCCCGTCTGGTCCAGACCGGCGACCTTGTCATTATCCTCTCCTGTGCGACGATGGATGAGAAGGAAGCGCGCAGCCTCAGGCCCCGCATAGTCTTCGTCAACTCTCAAAACAAGATCGTGGAGACAAAGGTATCCGTCGCGGCCGGCGAGGTTTCCTGACCGTGGCGGCGATCTCCGCGCGCGTTCCATCGGCGGCCGATCCGGCACCGGAAACTGATTCGGCCCGCGGGGAGCATCCGCCCTTAGACGCGGCCGAGGGGAGCATAGTATGACCACTAAGACCAAATCCGGACAGCTTGCCGAGTGCCGGGCCTGCGGAGCCAGGTGTTGCCAATACGTGGCCATTCAGATCGATGAGCCGGAGTCGAAGAACGACTACAGCGACATCAGATGGTATCTCTGCCACAAGAACGTCTGGGTGTTCATCGACCACGACGATAGCTGGTTCGTTCAATTCAACACGCCCTGCGGGTTCTTGAAGAAGGACAACACCTGCGGAATATACGACGTGAGACCCTTCATCTGCCGTCAACATGACCCGTCCGACTGCGAAGCGCTCGACGACGTCGAGTGCCAGAAGTTCATGCTGAAGAGCGTCGAGGACCTGGACATGTACTTGAAGCTCAAGGGCAAGCACTACTCCTGGAAACGCTGATACCGCCTTTCCTGCGCTCAATTCCAGCGCGTCCCCTCTCTCGCGTTCCCCCGAGCCGTCGCCCGGGTCGACGGGCCGCCGGTCGCCCACGTTATGGGTGGCCTTGAGAGCCCCTTCGACCGATGGAAAGTATCGGAGGCCCGCTCGAGGCAAGAGCGCAGCGAAGACCCGCGTGCGCCCGGAGTCCGGCAGGGGCCGGCATACCGACACGCCGCTGTCAAAAACAGGGCGAACGCACTTGCACTGGAATCGAGCGACTACCGGTGTTAGGATGAAAATAAGACGATGCCGATCAGAGGGGCCCGTTTCAACACCGTGCGGGCCGATGCCGTAATCCCGGGGCGCACTCGGGGCACTACCCAATCCGCGGAGAATCGAATCATGACAAACCGACGTTTTATTGTACCCGTTCTGATAGCTATGGCCGTTGTCGTAGGGCTGGGGGCCGCCGCCGGCAAGGCTCTCGTCGAGGACCGCAACGACGACCGCCAAAGCGTGCTGGCCCGCCTCCAGACCTTCAGCTCCGTGCTCTCCATGGTCCGGGACTACTACGTTGAAGAAGTCGATTCCGAGGGGCTCGTAGACGCGGCTATCCGAGGTCTCTTGCTGGAGCTCGATCCTCATTCCGCGTATCTCGACGAGGAGAGATTCGCCGACATTACGGAGAGACACCAGGGCGAGTACCACGGCATTGGAATCCACTTCGACATTCTGGACGGATGGCTGACGGTGATCTCCCCCATCGAGGGAGGGCCGTCGTACGAGCTTGGGCTTCGTCCCGGCGACCGGATCGTCGCCATAGACGGCGTGTCCGCGAGGAACATAACCACAACGGAAGTATACGAAAAGCTGAGGGGGCCGAAAGGAACCAAGGTCAACGTCTCCGTGAGACGCGAGGGCTTCGAAGAGGACATGGAGTTCGAGATCATAAGGGACAAGATCCCCATCTACAGCGTTCCCTATAGCTTCATGGTGGCGCCGGGCGTGGGCTACGTCAGACTGATTCGTTTCTCGGCAAGCACGAGCGAGGAGCTCGAGGATGCGCTCACCGAGCTTGAAGCGCAGGGCATGGAAAAGCTCATCCTCGATCTCAGGGACAACAGCGGCGGTTACTTGACCCAGGCCGTCGAAGTCACGGACAAGTTCATCTCGGGCAAGAAGCTCGTTGTATACACAAAAGGCAGAATAGCCAACTCATCCCAGGAGTACTATTCAACCGAGGAGGCGACGCACCCTCGCATCCCTCTCATAGTCATGATCAGCCACGGAAGCGCGAGCGCCTCCGAAATCGTCTCCGGCGCCGTCCAGGACTGGGACAGGGGCCTTGTGGCCGGCGAGACGAGCTTCGGAAAGGGGCTGGTTCAGCGCCCCTTCAAGATGAGGGACGGGTCCGGCCTTCTCCTCACCGTGGCTCGCTACTACACGCCCAGCGGACGGTTGATCCAGCGGGAATACGACTCCGACAGGCGTGATTACTACACCGAGGGCTACACGGGAACCGCCGACGATGACACCACCCGTCCGGTCTTTTACACGTCCATGGGCAGAACCGTCTACGGCGGAGGCGGCATCACTCCCGACGCCGAGCTCGAATACACCCGGCTCGAGCCTTCTGAACAGAACTTGGCGCGCGCGAGGATACCGTTCGAGTTCGCCACCATGTTTGCCTCAAGAGAGGGGCTCACGAAGGAACGGTGGAGCTCCTTTGACGCCTTCATGGAAGAGTTCCAAGTGACGCAAGAGATACTCGATGATTGCGCGGCTTTCATGAGAGAGAAGGAGTTCGAGTTCACGGAGGAAGACCTGGAGACGGGTGAAGACTATCTCAAGATGGCCGTGAAGGCCGAGATCGCGGGTCACCTCTGGAGCACCGTAGAGCGTTACCGCGTCTTCATCTCGGGCGACGACGCCGTGCGGCAGGTCGTCGGGCTCTTCCCCGAGGCCGAGTTGCTCGCGGGCCAAATCCCGCCCGAGGACGCGTTCGACAAGACGGGCACCGACCGCTGATCGCGCGGGGCCGGAGAGGTTGATAGGGCATGCCCCTTCTCAGAAGAGCACTTCTCATTCTGGGGCTAGGGGCGTTCCTCGTTTCGGGCCTGCACGAGGCGTTGACCCGGGAAGCGCCCTCTGAGCCGGATTCCCGGCTTCTGAAAAGGGTCTGCCCCAACGCCGGCCCGCTTGTCCGAGACGACGGGCGTCACGGTCCCCACTATATCGAAGAAGACCCCTCCGGAGGCAAAGGTCGAGCGCTCGCTTTTGTCACGGATCAAGTCGAGCCGGAGCTGAAGGGCTACTCCGATCAGATATCTCTCCTTGTCGGACTGGACGACTCCGGGGCGGTAACCGGGGTGCGCCTCATTGATCACAAGGAGACCCCGTCCTACATGAGATCGATCGTAAGCTCCGGATTCCTCGAGAAGCTGAAGGGCAGGAAGCTGGGGGCGGACTTGGCGGGCGTGGACGCCGTCACCGGCGCGACGGTGACGTCCGAGGCAATCAGAGAGGACATACTCCACGGAGGCGCCCTACTGGCGAGGGAGCGATTCGGCCTCGAGACGAAGGGAATTCCCAACACCGGATCTACCCTCAAGGCGTTTCTCTCTCCCCACTCCCTTGCCCTGGCGGGCGCGATGGCCCTGGCCCTAATCGCTTACCTGTCGCGGTCGTTCAGATCCGCAAGGGCCTTGTCCCTCGCCGGAGGCCTGATCGTGCTGGGGGTCTACGTCGGTCTTCCTCTTTCCGCCTCGCATTTCACCGGCCTGGCCGACTTGAGATTTCCCTCAACGTCCAACGCCCCCCTGCTGTTGTTGCTGGGGTTCGTGATCATCACCTCTCTGGTTTTCCGAACGAGAGTTTACTGCGATTATCTCTGCCCCTACGCGGCCGTCCAAGAGATCGTCTACGCGGTCGGCGGCCGCAAAGCGCGGGTAAGCGAGAAGGTTTGGAAGGCCTGCACGGCGGTTCGATACTTCCTCCTTCTAGCCATCGCGCTCCTGGTCGCCGTGGGCGGATACCACGCGGTCGGGGCGATGGAGCCGTACGTGTTCCTTTTCAACCCCGAGGCCGATCTGATGCCGTGGATCTACGTCGGCGCGGCATTGATCGCGGCCCTATTCATAAAGAGATTCTGGTGCAGGGTCTTCTGCCCGTGCGGAACGTGCATCGAGATCCTCGCCTCCGCCGCCGGCCGTATGGCAGGCAAGAAGACCAAAGACAATCCGACCAGGAGGCGCTCGTGAAAGACCGCACGCCCGGAACGTGTGTGGGGGGACGAAGAGCTTTCTTGCTCCCTGCGCCCGGTCGCCGAGCTAACCTCCGCGTTGCGGCGGTGGATCTCGGCTCCCTCCTGCGCAAATGGTCGCTGCGAAATGCCCTTCGTCCCCATGCCCCGAGGAGGCGCGCATGAAAGACCGCGCTTTCATCATAGCCGTGGCCTGCGTGGGCGCGCTCGCGGTCGTCATGCTCGCCGACAACGTCCGCGAGTCCTCGGCCCCCCTCTACGGGCCCCCGACCGTGGACGAGGAAACCGTCATGAGAAAAGTCGAGCGCGGCGAGCTCTCATTCAGAGAGGCCTCCTTCTATGTAGTGGAATCGGACGACCCCGAGAGCGCCGCCGCGGGCGATACGGCGGCGCCGGGCTCCGACCGGCCGCCGGTTGAAGGCCGGGATGCCGGCTCGGAAGTCAACGCACAACGCGCCGGAACCCCGGAGGAGAGCGGAGAAAACGATCCGGAGATCACGGGGCCGTCGAGCACCGACGCGGAGAAGCCGCCGAGGCGGAACCCGGAAAGTCGAACGAATCCCCCGGGACCTGCGGCGGATGAGGACGGCGCACAATGAGCTCGCGAGACGACGCTTTGATACGCTGTGAGCTTTGTCCCAAGGAGTGCACTCTCGGACCCTGGCAGCGGGGCGACTGCCGGGTGAGAATAAGCGACGGCCGGAAGCTCGTGACCCTCGTCTACGGCAAGCCATGCGCGGTTCACGTCGACCCGATCGAGAAAAAGCCCATGTTTCACTTCCTGCCCGGATCGGGGTCGTTTTCCATCGCCACGGCCGGGTGCAACCTGCACTGCAAGTACTGCCAGAACTGGGACATCTCCCAATCGAACGCCGAGGATACAAGCAACGCGGACGTACCGCCGGAAAAGGCCGTAGCCCTCGCCCGCCGATACGACTGCGCCTCCATCGCCTACACCTACTCCGAACCGATTGTCTTCTATGAGTACGTGCACGACACGGCGGCACTGGCCAAAAGCAGAGGCATCAAGAATATAATGGTGACGGCGGGGTTCATAAACGAGAAGCCTCTGCGTCAATTGTGCAAGGTGATCGACGGCGCAAACGTGGATCTCAAGGGCTTTACCGAGGACTTCTACAGAGACGTCTGCTCCGGGAGGCTGGACGTCGTGCTCAGAACACTCGAGGTCATGGCCGAAGAGGGCGTGATGACCGAGATAACGAACCTCATCGTTCCGACCTTGAACGACGACCCCGAGATGATCAGGAGGATGTGCCGGTGGATTGCCGAGGCCCTGGGACCGGACGTGCCCATGCACTTCTCGAGATTTCATCCCATGTATCATCTGAAGGGCCTCCATCCCACCCCGCCGGACACTCTGCGGGGTGCGGCCGCCATCGCCTTGGATGAAGGGTTGAGATACGTATATGTCGGGAACTTGCCCGGAACGGAATGGGAGAACACGACTTGCCCGGGATGCCGCGAGGTCTTGATCAGGCGCAGAGGATACCGGGTTCTTGAGTTGAACATGGATGACGGACATTGTAAGTTTTGTGGAGAGACGATTCGCGGCGTCTGGTCGATCCGGCGTAGTGAGTCGGAGGTTCCTTGATGCTTGCTGAGCGTACAAGACGGCGCATCGGCTGCCCGTCGCGGTGGAAAGCGCCCGCCGGGCCGGCAAGCGCGTTTCCGATTCGGGATGCCGGCGGAGCATCGCGCGGCTTCATGAGCGGGCGTGCCGAGCCAAGGAATGCGGCGCTTGAGGGGAATTCAGAAGCGGGCGCGCACCGCCGATCCGGAAGGGGGCCTGAGGTTTGAAGAACGGCAAGGATTCCAGAAGGAGATTTCTACGGCAAGCGGTTCGGGTTCTGTTCGGAGGCTTCGCGTTACAGGGCCTCAAAGTGGAAGCTCCATCGAGCGGACAACGTCCCCGTCACGTCTCGTGGCGGAAGGCGATGCACTTCGCCAAGACCCGCCGGCCCGCCGGCTGAGTCGGACGAGAGGAGGGAGACGCGTGTTCGCCAAGAGAGGTGGTCGAGCTGTCATGGCACTAATGCTGATCGCGGGCATGGGCGGCTGCGGAAAGGAGGAACCCAAAGTGTTCGGTCCCGTCGTGGCCGGAGGGTTTTACACAAAGGACGCGGAGGCGCTCTCGGCTCAGATTTCCGAGTACCTCGACGCGGCCGAGCCCGAGTCGCCCAAGGGAGACGTTTTGGGTTTCGTAGTGCCCCACGCCGGGTACATATACTCCGGGCCGGTCGCGGCCTACGCTTACGACGTGATTCGGAAGCGGGACGTGAAGCTCGCCGTGGTGATCGCTCCGTCTCACTACGTGCGCTCCGACCGGGTTGCGGTCCTTGACTTCGACCGCTATAGGACTCCGCTTGGTGAAGTACCCATCGCCCGAGACGAGATAGCCGAGTTGATAAAGGAAGACGAGAGTCTCTTCGTCAAGGACACAGCGTTCTTCAGGGAAGAGCACTCAATGGAGGTCCAGATACCTTTCCTTCAGAAGACGGCCGGGGATTTCAAGCTCTTACCCTTGGTCATGGGAAACCAGTCGAGGGCCGCCGCGGCGCGGCTGGCGAGGGCGCTGCACCGGTCGCTGGACGGCAACGGCGTGATCTATCTGGCAAGCTCCGATATGTCTCATCACTTCCCGTACGACACGGCCGTCCGGATGGACCGCCTGGCCTTGGAAAAGATCTCGGCCATGGACGCCTCGGGTCTGCTCGAGGACGTCGGAAGGGACAAGAGCCAGCTCTGCGGGCTCGGCCCCGTCCTCACGCTGATGGAGCTCGCTTGCATGAAGGACTGCTGTCACACCACCGTGCTCAAATACGCAAACTCAGGCGACACGGCCGGACCGAAAGACGCCGTCGTCGGATATTGCACCGTTGCCTTCACGTCGACTCTGAAGATCGGGCCCCAAGAGGAAGAGGAGCTCGTCTCACTCGCCAGGGAGTCCATTCGGAACTGGATGGAATCGAAGAAGCTCCCGGACTACGAGCCTAGGAGCGAAGCCCTCCGCGCCCACGGCGCGGCGTTCGTAACGCTCAAGGAGAAGGGTCGTCTGAGAGGGTGCATAGGGCACGTGATCGCCAAGATGCCGCTGCACAGATCCGTGCAGGAGATGGCGGTCGCCGCGGCCTTCGACGACCCGAGGTTCCCTCCGGTGAAGCGAGAAGAGCTCCCTCGACTGACCGTTGAGATCTCGGTGATGTCGCCGCTCAGATCGGTAGCCGAACCGTCGGAAATCCGAATAGGCGAAGACGGTCTCGTGATCCGAAGGGGAATGAACTCGGGTCTTCTGCTTCCACAGGTCGCCACCGAGCAGGGATGGGACCGGGACGAGTTTCTCGCTCACGCCTGTATGAAGGCCAATCTGCCTGCTGACGCGTGGAAGACGGGCGCGGAGATCTACGCCTTCAGGGCGCACGTCTTCGGCGAGGAGAAGACCGACTGAGGTCACGTCTTGGAAAGCGCCAAGCCGAGCGCCGAGCCCCCCGTCGCGGCGGCGGCGAGCGCCGCGGTTCCGGCCATTCCGAGCACGGGCAAGGCCAAAGAGGCCGCCGCAAGCGCGCCCAAAGCGGCGCCGAGGTGGTCGCAGGCGTTCAAAAGCCCAGCCGCTCGGCCGACCTCCCTTCCGTCATCCGGCCCCACTGCGGCGACGGCCCCCTGAAAGAGCGCGCCGCCCAGGACCCCGCCCGCGAGGCTAGCCGAGATAGCGAGCGCCGTCAGCAAATTTCCGGCTACGGCTTGCAGCGGGAGGAACAAGAGAAGCGCAAGAACCGCGCAGTAGACCGAAAGCCCCGCCTGGATCGGCCATAGCTTAGGCCATGACGATCTCCGCCGCAGCCAAAGCGCCCCCAAGGACAGCCCGACCATGAAGGCGGCCACTATCAATCCTACGCTGTGAAAGAGATATCCCTGAAAAGTCTGAAACGCCAGGAGCAGCACCACCTGCGACGCGAGCGTCGCGAAACCCATCGCGAATACCGCAAGGGACACCGCGGCCCTCCTCTTGGCCCGTCTTCCCGACGCGGCGGTCCCGGCCAAAACGACGAGGGCCGCGATCGGGATCAAAAGGCGCCCGTGCCTGCTCCACGGCCCCTCCAAGACGCCGGCCATGGGGGATCCGAGAAGCCCATACCAGTAGATCAGGTAATAGAAGTACCCGACGGGACTCCTGTCCCTGTTTATCTCCGTTCTCTCCGACGCCGCGAAGCCGGCGATCTCGCCTGTAAGATATGCCACACGCTCGTCCGAGAGGTCATAACTCAGGTAGTAGTCCCTCATGAACTCCGTCTCGACCCCCTTCGCCCGGAGCCTCCGGGCCAGCTCACCGCCCTCGGCGGTCAGATGATCACCCGTGTCCGACGCGACAAAGTAGACCCTACCGAGAGGCAGCACCACTTGGTGATCGAAAACGGAATCCAGCGTCGCCGCCAAAGACCCGAGTAGCCTCCCTTGAGATCGGCTTACGTAGTTCGCGACCTCCCCGCACCCAAAGGCGAACACCCCACCCCGGGGAGCCAACAAGGACTTCGCGGCACCGAAGAACTCTGCCGTGTAGAACCTGTTGATAAGCGCCGTAGCCGGGTCCGGCGCATTCAGAATCACAACGTCATATGTACCCTCTCCCGCGGTAGTCGCAAAAAGTCTTCCGTCGACATTGTGCACCGATACCCGCGGATCGGACATGATCCGCTCGGCCTCATCGCCGAAGTGATCCTTCTCAACCCTAGTTATCTCGGGATCGAGTTGAACGTAGTCCAATCGATCCGGATCGTGCTTTAGAGCCTCCTCCCCCGCTTCCGTAAGGCCTCCCCCAATGAGCAGGACGCGTCTCGGGTTCGGGTGTTGCAGGAGGGCGGTGTGAACCACCTCCTCGGCGCCTCTTTTGTCCGGCCAAGTGAAATCCGGAAGCCCGTCAATGTACACGGTGCGCTGGGAGCCGCTTGACATTACGGCGATGCCGGCATAGCGCGTCTCGACCGTCTCCAGAACCTCGTACCCGGGCCACTCCAAGGACTCCGCCGCCTCGGGCAGCACGGCCCAAGGTCCCCTGGTGAGCGCTACGGCCGCCAGAAGGACAAGGGCCGCCGGCAGTCGCGGGGGTAGGCCACTCGGAGCGATGAGCCAAACCATGGCCCCTGCGCCCAGGGCCACTCCGAATGCCCAATCGAAGGGGGGCAGGCCGAAAGACGCGGCCAAGCCGCACGCCACACCTCCGAAGGCGGCCCCCAGAGCCTCCAGCAGATACACGGCTCCGATCCGCTCTTCATTCCCGGATCTCTCGACAGTTGAGAAATAGACGAAAGCAGCTCCCAGCAGGGCTGTGAGAGGAAAAAGCAACGCCGAGCAGACGAGCGCGGAGTGTCCCGGTCCCAGAGCCGCCGCCCTGTGGACCCCCAAAGCGGCCTTGATACCGTAGGTCCCGAGCACCGACGCGGGCGTGAGGACCGCTATCGCGGTTGAGATCCAGGCAAGGAGAACCTTCGGATCGGCCTCCGGCGCCCTCGCCGCGAGCAGGCTTCCCGCCGCGGTTCCGACCATCCAAATCGCCAGAACCAATCCGACAACCAGCTCATTTCCGTAGAGGGCGCTCATCAAACGCCTGATGAGAAGCACCTGCGCCGAAGTGGCCACAAAGCCCATGAGGACGAGCGCCGCCGCCACGCGCCCCGGAAGCCGGCCTCCAGCGCCGATCATCGTGTCCTCCCGTAGACTATCCCAATGTGACTCGTCCTTTCGCCGGCAGCGGTCCGTCCAGCGGCCCTCTCAAAGCCGCGCTCCCCCGGCCGGACCCGCCGGGCGACCGGGCGCCTCTTCGAGCAAAATCAAAAAAAGCGGAACCTGCCGCGACGTCGCGTGTACAAAGGGGTGAGAGAGAAAAAGAAAAGCCACAGGCTAGCAATCGCTTCCAAACCTCCGTCTTAGCAGTGCAAGGGCGCTCGGCCTTCTGAACAGGCCGGCGCCCCTTTTGCTGCCTCGGGCCGGGTGATATCGGGCCCTCCCCCAAGGCCGAGTCGATCAGGATCCGCCTTTACATCGGCCTGCCCGGTTGGAACCGCTTGGCGGGGGACGCAGTCATCAGCCCCGTCCATCGAGAAGGCGCTCTTGCCGCCGGGACTATGCAGGCCCCTCCACCTCGTCGTGCCCCGGGTAGCCTCGATCCTGCAGCTCCGCCACGTAGCGCTCGGCCTCAATAGCCGCCTTGCATCCCGTACCCGCGGCCGTAACGGCCTGGCGGTAGATGTGGTCCTGCACGTCACCCGCCACGAAGACGCCGGGGATCTTCGTTCGCTGGCGCTCATCGGCAACGATGTAGCCCATGGGATCCAGCTCGATCTGACCTCTGAACAGCTCACTGTTCGGCACGTGCCCGATGGCCACAAATAGACCCTGGACGGGAAGGACGCCGACGTCCCCCGACTTCACGTTCTTGAGCTTCAGCGCCGTAAGGCCTTTGTCTTCCTCCCCCTGGGCCTCGACCACAACGGTATCCCAAATGAAGGCCACCTTCTCTTTGGATTTGGCCCTCTCTTGCATTATCGCGCTCCCTCGGAGCTTGTCCCTTCGATGAATGACGTGGACCTTCACGGCGAAGCGGGTCAGGAACGCCGCGTCTTCAAGCGCCGTGTCGCCTCCTCCAACAACTGCGACCGTCTGATCGCGGAAGAAGAAACCGTCGCACGTGGCGCAGTAGGAAACGCCTTTGCCGGCGTACCTCTCCTCGCCGGGGATTCCCAGCTTCCTCGGATTGGAACCGGTCGCGATGATGACCGAATGCGCCTCATGCGTGCCGCCGTCGGTGGTAACGCGGATCGGTCTTGCACCGAGTGCCGCTTCTTTGACGGACTCCTGAACGATCTCGGCCCCATAGTTCTCCGCCTGCCGCCGCATCCGGGTCATCAGGTCGGGACCGAGAACCTCATCCGGAAAACCGGGGAAGTTACCCACCCCCGAAGTGAGATTCAACTGACCGCCCGGACTCGCGGCTATCACCAGGGGCGACATCCTCGCCCTCGCCGTATAAACAGCGGCCGTGAAACCCGCAGGTCCTCCCCCTATGATGATCACTTCTCTCACCATTTCCGCAGCTTCCTCCATTTGGCCCATTATCACCGCTCGAGCTCTGCCTTCCGCTGCCGCACACCGGCCGCCCGAATCGGACGGGCGAGGCGACCGCACCGCGTCCCCGTTCCACTCATGCTAGCCGACGCCGGCCCGCACGACAAAGGGTTTTAGCATCGAGAGCGGCTTAGGCCCGCCTCCCGGCGTCAGGAGGCGCGTCCGAGCGTCTTGACAGAGGCGGGGACCGATGTTAGCTTTCTGTCCGAGGCCTGAGCGCCAAAGAGTGGAAACAAGGTTTCGCATGAAGAGCTCATTCTTTACGGAGGGGAGGAGATTGGGATGATAAACCTCACATACTACGGCCATTCCTGCTTCGAGATTCAAACGGGCCCAACAAGGGTCATTATCGATCCTTTTCTTACGGGAAACCCCCTTGCCTCAAAGAAGGCCTCCGACGTCAAGGCCGACTTCGTTCTGGTGACTCACGCCCACGGAGATCACCTCGGAGACGCGGTGGAAATCGCCACGGCCGGCGACGGGACGGTTGTCTGCAACTACGAGATCGCCAACTACTGCGAGGGCAAGGGCGCCAAGACCCACCCCATGCACATCGGCGGTAGCGCTCCTTTTCCCTTCGGGCACGTCAAGCTCACCATAGCGCACCACGGATCTTCGTTCCCCGACTGGAGCTACGGCGGCAACCCCTGCGGCTTCATAGTCACTACTTCCGACAAGAAGATCTATCACGCCGGAGACACGGGCCTTTTCTACGACATGAAGTTGATAGGCGAGGAAGGCATCGACGTCGCCCTTCTGCCCATCGGCGACAACTTCACCATGGGGGCCGAAGACGCGCTCCGGGCGGTCAAGCTGATCAAGCCGCGGGTAGTGGTCCCTATGCACTATAACACAATGGAAGTGATAAAGGAGGATCCCCACAACTTCAGGGCCCGCGTCGAGAACGAGACCGAATCCAAGTGCGTGGTGCTCGGACCCGGAGAGAGCTACCAGGTGGATGAGTAACGGGCCTCGCCGCCGTCCGCCGGGAATTGCGCTCAACAACCGGCAACCCATGGCGTCGCTGACACGAAGCGAACTTCTCACTGTGAGGCGAAAGGCCGAGGTCCCAAGACCTCGGCCTTCATCATACGCGGGCGATGCTATCTCGCCAGGTTCCTTATCTGAATGAGCGTCAGGCTTATGGCGAACGCCAAGCAGCCCATCGTGAACCTCCAGAGTACGATCGGCTTAATCTCTCCGAACAGTACGGGCTGCCCCGAGAGCTTCAAGACGATTCCAACAGCGAAGGCGGCCGCTGCGATCACCACGAGAAGCGTTACAGTCATTTTCATCCTTGACTCTCCTGGTTAGAGGTAACGAGCGCGTAGTCCCGGGCCCGAGCGGGTCTTGTGCGCGGACCCGGCCCGCTGCCATCCTTTGCGGCACCGCCGGACTGCCGGTTCAGATCGATTCGCGGTGCGGCCTTCTCATGGCGTCACGGGCTTTTTCCTCTGCCTTATCCTTGAAGTCCTCGTAGCGGTCCCTGAGGTCTTGCTTGATGTCCTCCGGCATGAGCGCAATCGCAAGCTTGCCGACGGACAATGTCGGCCCCGCCAGGGACGATTCACTCAGGGCGGGGCTGTCTTCAGGGAGAAAGGCCAGCAGAGCGATGACCAAGATCACCGCAACGGCGACGCCCCGGAGGATCCCGAGGATTCCCCCGAAAAGCTTGTCGAGCGGTCCGGCGGCGGTCGCCTTCGCCAGCTTGGTCAATAGACCGCCCAGTAGTCCGAAGAGAATCCAAGATGCAAGAAAGACGGCCAGGAACGCGAACACGTAGGCGGCCGTCTCATTCTTCAGCCAATCCAGAACGTACGGCTGGAGCTCCGGGCTGATTCTGTAGGCGAGCAAAAGCCCGATAATCAGTGAGACGATCGGGAGGACCTCCTTGATCAGCCCCCTTATCGCGCCGCTCACGGTCGAGACGACCACCACGACGATGATGGTGTAGTCCAGCCAGTTTAGTTGAAGAGAATCCATATCGCGCGAACCTCTGTCGGCGGTGCGGCCGAAGGTGTTTCTCGGGACCCCGCGCCCGCTTCGCCGGGTTGACCGGCGGACGAGGTGGTTCCCTTGGGGCCACGCGTCCGCCACCCCCGGCCCCGTCGCCGATGGATCTCCGCTCGTTCCTGCACAAGGGGGCCTTACGAAACGTCCTTCGTCCGCGTCAAGCTGCGCAATGGTCGCTGCGAAAGGCCCGTCGCTTGCACTCCCACAAGAAGCGGAAAACCGCAAAATGTACCACCCAAAGGCGCGGCGACTTACTCCATGGACACGACATGCGCAGCATCCGACCCCTTCCTACGACCGCCCGCAGGCGTTTGGGGGCCACATGACACTATCTCGCAATCTCCAACTTCCTCGTTGATGTATATCCGGGCGCGCTCAGCTCGTAGAAATACACCCCGGAGGGCATCGTCGCTCCGTTTCCGCCCCTTCCGTCCCAGACGACGTCGGTCTCGCCCGCGGGCGCTTCACCGTCAAAGGCAACGGCCACGAGCCTGCCGGCCGCGTCGTATATTCGCACGCTCGCCGGCCCGCCCTGAGGAAGCGAGAACGTGAGCACCGTCACGCCGTTCACCGCCGGACTGAAGGGATTCGGTCTGTTCTGCCCGAGCCAGTGCGCGACGGCCCTACTTCCGGACGCGACCGCCGAGACGGGCCCGAGGAAGTTCTGCTCAAGTCCCTCCCGGATCTCGAGCTTATAGAAATAAAGAGTCCCGGGAACCACGCCCCCATCCAGGAAACCGTAGCTTCTCCCCCAATCGTCATTCGCGATCACCGGCTCGTCATTTAGAATCTCATACCTGCCGTTCTCTTCGCCCGCGCTTCTGTGCACGTAGAAATCACCCGGATAGGATCCGTCGGCGAGGGTCCACTCCACCAACACTCCGCCGTTCACGGGCCTCGCGGAGAACTGCTCCAGCGCTACCGGCGCGGAGGACTCGATGTGGAGCTTTATGACCTGGCTGTCCTTGTTGCCTACGTTGTCCGTGACGCGGACGGTGAAGTAGAAGTCGCCCGCTTCCTGACAGTACCCGCTTACGGTCCCGTCCGGGGCGAGGCTCAAGTTCGCCGGCAGGCTCGTGCCGGACCTGAGAGCATAGGTGTACGGAGGCGATCCTCCCGCGGAAGAAAGCGACGCGCTATACTGGGTGGGCGTCGTAGCGTCGGGGAGGGCCCGCGTCGTCAGATTCACCGTCTGTGTCCCATAGAAATACTGTATTCCGTCCTTCTCCGAGTTCTCTATGGTCCGGTTCGAGGTCTGCTGTGCGGCTATCCTGCCGTACATGGTCTTGCCCACATCGGCCGTGCCGTAAAGGTCCAAGAGCCTAAGGGAGTGCCCCAGCTCGTGCGTCGTTATCGCCTGTATGTCATAGGTGCCGGGACTCATATCCGTAGAGAAGGTATGTCCCGTGTCGTTGAAGATGATGTTGTTCTCCAACAGATTGGGCACTATGAACCAGGAGTAATTGGTGGCCAGAGATCCGCCGGTAGAGCCGAAGCAGATCTCGTTTATGTTGTTCATGGCGCTCGTGCAAACCCCCGTCTGGCCGCCGTAGGTGAACGAAAACTCGGCGCCGCCTTCGGCATTCCACTCCTGCATGCCCTTCACCATGGCGTCCATGGCCTCGGCGGTCGTAACGTCGCTGTTCGTGGGGTTTAGCAATATGTCCTCGCCCATGGGCTCGGACATGTACGCCCACGAGGTCTCGCTCGCTCCGAAGTTCACGGTGAACTGAGCGCCTATGCCCGGGTCCCCGCCGACCACCACGTTGACCAATCCGCTGCTCGCCTTCTCCGGGACGTTGCAAATGACCTGTGTATCGCTCCAGCTATTGATGTAATCGGCGTTCACGTAAGGCGTGCCCAGCGGATCCCAGACGAACCGCACGTAGCTTCCACCCTGGGTGGCCCCGAAGTTGGTGCCCGTTATGGTGACAAGGAAACCGTTCCCGGTGCCCGACGCGCCGTTATCCGGGCTGATGTTGGTGATGTTCGGTGAAGACCCCGAGGCAACCGTCTTTATGATCTCCACGTCGTCGACAAAGGCGCCTTTGTCCGTGCCCGAACCGTCGCTGACGAAGAGGAACGCGATCCACACGCTCCCGTCGCCGATATAGCCGCCGAGACTCAAAGTCTCCTCAGTCCACGTACCGGTCCCGCTGTGCGCAGCGAACCCACTGAAACTGGACCCATTGTCCGAGGCCATCCAGTAGAGAAGGTCTCCTGAGCCTGCGGTCTCTACGGACCGCCAGAATACAAGCTCCGCGTCCGTGGCGTCGCTCAAGTCGAAGGGACCATATATGGCCCAGGTCATCATGCCGTTGGCGTAGTCGGATCCCGAGGGAAGCGCGCTTACGCCCCCAGCGCACTCCCAAATGCTGTTCGAGCCGCCATGGACCCTGAATGTCTCCTTGCCCCACTCGTGCCCAGTCACATACTGATCGGTGAGGGTCCAGTTCCCGCCCGGGAAGGCCCCCTCGAAATCGTCGGAGAATATACTCACGTCGCCCGTCGGAGACGTCTCGCCGGTAGGCGATTTGGGCGCCGGAGCCGCGTCGTTCACGTCACCCGCGGGTCCCGGGAGTGTCACCTCGGCCCGCGTGATTATAGCCCCATCCTCGGCCCTGATCCCATCTCCGGATAGGCCGCTCAGCGCCATCACCCGCAATCCGAACGTCTCAACGCTCTCCCCCGTGCTCAGGACAACGCCGTCCTCGACAGCCATCTTTCCCTGGAACCAGCCGACGACCCTGAAGTACTCCGGCCTAAGGAAGAGAACGGCCTCCTCCCCTATCTCGAACTGGGGAACGTCGGAAACGGCAAGCCCGACGTCACCGACCGTTCCACCCGGCATCTCGAACTCGATCGGATCAGGGCCGAGATCGCCCTTCATGTAAGCGATGGGTTGAACGGTCACGGTCGTATGAATCATCTCGCGCGCGTCGTCCCAGTGCGGAACGAGCGACAGCACCCTGCCGTACACGATCGCATCGGAACTATCAGTGAGATCCTGGATGCCCATTCTCGGCACGGCGGCGTCGGCGCTCGCGCTCAGAAGAGCCATCGCGGAGATAAGTGCCAAACTCAGAAATACCTTAGCGAGGTTCATGTCATCTCCCCCCTTTTGGCCGGCGGCGATACCATATGCCGTCCCAAAAGAACAGCCCCCGATCCGAGGGGGCTCCTGAAACATCCCCTCCGGAGGAAGCGCCGTTCGGTCCCTCGGGCAATACCCATTCGAATCCAACCGCGAACGGTTCCGCGGCGGCGCGGACCAGACTCCGGACCGTCTCACAAAGCGCCCGAAGCCCCCAGGCAGCCCGCTCCAGCGGGGCCACCGGGCACGATATTCATACCACATCACAACGATCGGACCAAGGGTTTTGATCCTAACCGACCCCCTAATCTCCGCCCTCCGCTTGCCCTTTTAGCTTAGACAGCAGATTGAGAGCTTCGATTGCGGTTATCTTATCCAGGTCGGCCGACCGCAGCGCCTCCAGGACTTCCTCGGCGCCGGGAGGGGGCTCGAGCGTCCTCTCCGGGAAAAGCTCGCATTGCAGGCCTTCTTCCCCCGAACCGCCCCCCGGGAGCCTGGGCCTCCTGTCCCCCTCAAGGCCGGCAAGGACATCCTTGGCTCTGGCTATGACCATGTCCGGCAGTCCCGCAAGCCTCGCCACCTGGACGCCGTAGCTCCTGTCCGCGGCGCCCTCCGCGACTTTCCGCAGGAACACGACGCGGTCGTTCCATTCTTTTACCTGAACGTTGACGTTTACGGCCCTTTGCAGCGTATTCGCGAGCTGGGTGAGCTCATGGTAGTGGGTGGCGAAAAGGGTCTTGGCGCGCACCGAGGGAGTATCATGAAGATACTCGGTAACCGCCCAAGCGATGCTTATTCCGTCGTAGGTGCTAGTGCCCCTGCCGACCTCGTCGAGCAGTATGAGGCTTCTTGGAGTGGCGTTGTGCAGGATGTTCGAAGTCTCGTTCATTTCAACTAGAAACGTGGACTGTCCGCGCACCAGGTAATCGGAGGCCCCCACCCTTGTGAATATCCTGTCCACCGTTCCGAATCGGGCGGCGGTCGCGGGCACGAAGCTCCCGATCTGTCCCATCAGGACGATGAGAGCGACCTGGCGCAGGTAGGTCGACTTGCCCGCCATGTTGGGACCGGTGATAATCAGTATCTGGCGCGTCGACGTATCCATGACGGCGTCGTTGGGCACGAACGACCCGCGGCCCATGAATCTCTCAAGCACGGGATGCCTGCCTTCCGATATTTCGAGGGCGTCGGATCCGTCGACCCGGGGGCGGCTGTATTCGCCCGCCACCGCCGCCTCCGCGAGGGAGAGTATCGAGTCGATGAGCGCGACCTGCTCGGCGGTTTTTTGCACCCTCGGGGTAAGCTCCGCCGCCTGCTCGCGGACGCGGCAGAATATCTCATACTCCAGCGCCCGGCTCTTCTCCTCCGCCCCCAGCACGACTTCTTCCTTCTCCTTGAGCTCCGGAGTCACGAACCGCTCGGCGTTTACAAGAGTCTGCTTGCGAATGTAATGGCCGGGAACCGACTTCAAATGCGGCTTCGTCACTTCTATGTAGTATCCGAAAACCTTGTTGTATCCGACCTTGAGTGAAGGAATGCCCGTGGACCGCCGCTCCGTCTCCTGTAGCCCCGCTATCCATGACTTTCCCTCACGCGCACTTTCTTCCAACCTGTCCAGATCCGCGCTGTAGCCCCGTTTGATCACGCCGCCCTCCGTCGCGAGGACGGGGGCGTCCTCGGCGACCGCGTCCTCGATCAAACGGGCCGCCTCTTCCACGGCGTCAAGACCGTCCGCCGCGCTTCTCAGCAAAGCCGTCGAGACCTCTTCCAACGTCCGCCGAAGCCCCGGGACACGGTCCAAAGAAGCGCCCAGCGCCAGCAGATCTCGCGGGTTTGCCTTGCCGCATGCCGTCTTCGCGGCCAGCCTCTCGAGGTCCACGATGCCTTTCAGTGTCTCTAGGAGCTCCTCCCGCAACGCCTGCTTTGAAACCAGCTCTTCCACCGAATCGAGCCGCGGCCCGATTCGAGCAGGATCCAAGAGAGGCGCCAGCAGCCAGCTCTTCAGATTCCGAGCGCCCATGGGCGTCACGGTGTGATCCAGCAACCCGAGCAGAGTAGCCTCGCGTCCGGACTCGCTGAAAACCAGCTCCAGGTTTCTTCGTGTCGCTTCGTCGAGGTGCATGTGATCGCCCGGATGATATCGCGAGAGAACTCTTATCTGGGGGACAGATCCGAGCCGTACGTCCTTAAGGTATGAAAGAAGGGCGCCGGCCGCGCTGACGCCGGCTCTTAGATCCTCGCATCCGAAGGCCTCGAGCCCCATAACCTTGAAATGCTCCGTCAGAAGGCGCCTCGACTCCCCGTAGTCGAAGAGCCAGGCGTCGCGGCGCGTCACCGTCACCCGCTCGCTGATATGTTCGAGGCCGTCCGGATTAACCGGCTCCTCGCCCTCGTCGGGTATCACCAGCTCCGTCAAGTTGTAAGCGCCCAAATGCCGGGCCAACGTTCCGGCCGGAACTTCACCGGCCATGAACCGCCCCGTAGACACATCGGCCAGAGCGACGCCGCACACCTCACCCGAACCGAATACCGCGCCGATGTAGTTGTTCTCCTTCTCCTCCAGCAGGCCGTCCGACATCACGGTGCCGGGCGTCAGCACCTCCACCACTCCCCTGTCGACAAGGCCCTTCGAGTTCTTCGGGTCGCTGAGCTGCTCGCAGACGGCCACCTTGACCCCGGCCTTGATCAGGCGCGCGATGTAGGACTCCGCGCTGTGATGCGGAATGCCCGCCATCGGTATCCGTTCTTTTTTGCCTTTGCTGCGCGAGGTAAGCGCTATGTTGAGGATTTCGGAGGCGCGGACGGCGTCTTCGAAGAACATCTCATAGAAATCGCCCATTCGGAAAAGGAGCATGCAGCCGGGATACGAGCTCCTGATGCGGCCGTACTGCTCCATCATGGGCGTGATGTTTGACGTGCCTTTCATTCCTGTTCGGGCGGCGGCTCTGAAGAGGGGGCAATGGTCCTCACTATCGTTGTGTTCAGGTTCTCCTCATTCTCTATAACGGAAGCGAGCGAAACGGCGGCGCTCCTGCTCGCGAATCTCCCGGCCCTGACGCAGTGATAGACATTGTCGTCTCGAGTCTCCATTTCAACTCTCACCGCGTCATACTCTCTTTGCGCAAGTCTCAGAGCAAGCGCCTCCGCGTTGCGAACGTCGGAGAAGGCGCCCACCTGGACGGAGTAGACCCACCCGCCCGAAGGAAACTCGGACGTCCCGGATTCGCCCTCGCCTGCGGTTTCATCGTCGGATCGCTCTGCGGTCGGGCGCTCTTCCTTTGCGTCATCACGAGCGCCCTCTGCATCGGGCCTCCCTTCGACCCCCTCCGGCTCGGGCGCTCCGGGCGCAGTCCCCCCGGGGTCCGTTTCTCCGGAGAGATCCGCGGGCGCGGCCCCCGGCTCAACCGTCGAACCGCCGGCCGCCTCAGAGGACGTTTCAGCACCCGGCCCCTCTTCGGGGCGCGGCCGTCTCTTTATATTGTCGATCACCGCAAGTTCATACGACAGCGGGTACCGATCTCTCAGCTCCTCCGTGACTCCGGCCTCTTGATCCTCTTCGCCGAGCTCAAAGAGACACCTCTGCAGGATGATCGAAGCGGAAGCCGAGCCCTCACCGCCCGCTTCCACCAATCCGCGACAGCGCGCGGCCGCCTCTTCCACGCGCCCGTCCGCAAGCTCGCACGCGGCCAGTCCCAACGAGGCGGCGGCGGCCGCCGCCGGGTCGCTCGCAGACGCTTGCGCCCTCTTCAGGGCGCTTTCGGCATCCTCAATCCGCGCGCCGCCGAGAAGAGCGAGTCCCCTCCATAGGACTGCGTCGGGGGCGTCCTCTTCCGCCGCGTCGGCGAATAACGCCTCGGCTCGGAGGAAGTCGCCCTTCACGTAAGCCATGAAGCCCGCCCTCATCAGAGCCGCCCCGGCCGCCTCGCGGTCCTCCGTCCGGGTCGCCTCTAGAACAAGCGCATCCAGCGCGCTGTCGCCCTCCGGTATCGCAAACGGACCGTCCGCGACTTCGGTCCCCGATACATCCGCGGGCTCACAGCCGCCTACGACCGCAACCGTCATCCCGAGCGCGAGGACCAGCGCGCCCACAAGCGCACGTATTGGATTCACACTTCCCATTAGCACTATTCCCGATGCCGGCCAAGGCCGGCACGTCTCAGATAGGCAAGCGCCGCGCCCTCATCCGAGCAGCCCAAGCGGCTTTCCGCGGGCACCTTGACGCGGGCGAAAGATCTTTCGTAGCGACCAGTTGCGCAGGGAGCAAGAAAGATCTTTCGCACGCACCGCAGGAGCGAGCAGAGATCCACCGGCGCGAAGCGACGGTTGGCTCCGCGAAGCGGGCGCCGGGAGCCAGGAGACCATTGCGTCCGCATAGGGGAACCCGGCACGACCTCAGGCGAGGAACGTGTTCCAGCCCAGGCACTCCGGGCACCTGAAGAGCACCTCGTTCGACTTGTGCCCGCAGTCCGCGCAGATGAACTCTCCCTCTCCGGGCCGCGATTCCTCAAGGAACGACAGGACGTCCTTGTGCGCGGCCTCGGCGTCGCCTCTCTCCAAGTGGATCCTGACGAGAAGCTGGCGGGCCCTCCTGCAACCGGGATCCGCCTCCATCGTCTCTCTGACGAGCCTCAAGGCTTCGTCCGCGTCGCCTCGCTTGTGGTTGATCTCCGCCATCGCCAACATCGTCGGCACGTCGTCGGGCCGGGCCTTAAGGACTTCTTCGTAGACGTGCTCAACCTCGCCGAAGCTCCCGCTCTCGTAGTAGGCTTTCTCCAGGCGCCCATATACGATATAAGCCCACTTGGGAAACCGAGACGCCAGGGCCCTCCACTTTTCTATGGCCTTCTTGAGATCGCCGTCCTTGTAGTGAATGTCGCCCAGGTACAGGAGAGCAGGGAGACAATCCTTGTCCTTGTGGAGAGCGCTCTCGAAGTACTTCTTTGACAGCGAGCCGTCGCCGCGAGCCAAATGCTTTGACCCGATGTAGCTCTTGTACATCGCCAGGAAGGGGTCGCCGTCCCTTTTCTTAAGACGAACGAGCTCTTCTTGGACGTCGTACGACTTATCCCACTCTCCGGCACGCTCGAACACCTGAGCCAGAATCTCAAGGGCCTCCTCGTCTTTCTTGTTGGAGCTCAATAGCTTCTCGGCCGCTCTCTGCGCGTCGCCGTACCGTCCCGCAACAAGGTAGTCCATCGCCAGGCTGCGATACAGATCCCGCTCGATCCCTGCGTCGCCCAACCGCCGCACCGTCAGCTCGCGATGAACTTGCAGCGCCCTCTCGACGTCCCCCTTCTCGCGAAGAAGATCGCCGAATCTCATGTATGCCTGCACGTCCTCGGGATTCCGCCGGACCGCCTCCTTAAGGAACTCCAACGCCTCATCCGTCCTCTTCTCTATCAAGCACCCCAGGGCGCGCGTGTACGGAACGTACTTGTCCCCGCCCGCGCCGGCGAGCCTGCGTCTCCTCCTGGCGAGATAAGCCATCAGAAACACGAATGCCAGGGCCGCAAGCAAAATCGTCCACATTGTCGTCGTCATGGCGCCTCCTGCCCTCCGGCCCGGCCCTCATCTTCTTTCTCCTGCGGGCCCATGGCGGGCTCTTCAAGCGGGAGGTTCCTGAGCGCCGTAAGCTCCTCGCTGAGTCTTTTGTTCTCGCGGCGAAGACGAGACAAGTTGGACCTCGCCGCGACGTCCCTGAACAGAGAGAAAACGAATATGATGAGCGCCCCCAAAGCAAAGGCGGCGAACAAAGCCACCACGAGCGGAACTTCCGCGTACTCCCTGCCGGGCACGAGCACCAGATTCACTTTCTCCGCCGCGTTGAGAATCGCAAAAAAGCACACTGCGGCCAGAATCACCATCGCGATGAACATTTTGGCAAACCACACGGCTCGTCACCCCCAAATCTCCCCTCGAGGAGTCTTTAGTTGAACGGGATGCTTCCCGATACCAGTCGGCCGGAAATCGCGCCCTCGACTTGAACGGGAAGCAGGCGACCTTTCAGGTCCTCTTCCCCCTTGAACCTAACGCGCAGATACTCCCGGCTCGTTCCTTCCAACCAGCCCCGCTTCCGCGAAGGTCCCTCGGCCATTACCTCCACCCTGCGCCCCACGAAGCGCCTGGAAAAGTCCCGGGCCCTTCGGCGCGCAACCCCTCTAAGCTCCCTGCTTCGGCTCCTCGCAATCTCAGGCGACACCTTCCGTCCATACTCCGCGGCGCGCGTTCCGGGACGGGCCGAGAAGACAAAGACGTGGAGGTAGGAAAAGGGAAACTCCTCCACGATCGCCGCGGTTCTTCCAAAGGCGTCGACTCCCTCGCCTGGAAACCCGACCATCGCGTCGCCGCCGAGGCCGCAATCCGGAAAGGCCCCCGTGAGCAGTTTCAACGCGGACCGCAGGCTCCGCTCGTCATAGCCTCTTCTCATCGCGGCCAAAACGGCGTCGTCCCCGCTCTGGAACGCCACGTGGAAATGACGGCACACGTTCTCGCTCCGCGCGACGGCGTCGATAAGATCCTCCGTTATGTCCGACGGTCCAATGGAGCTCAATCGCAATCGAGCCGAGTCGGCGACGATGCCGCTCAGATATCTCACAAGCCCGGCCAGGTCCGTCGAGCCGCCCGAATCCGAAGCGTAATCTCCAAGATAGGTGCCCGTGAGCACTATCTCGCGATAGCCCTCGGCCAGCAGTTCCTCCACCTGAGAGACGACCTCCCGGGGGGTGAAGCTTCGCGCCGGACCCCTTACGAAAGGGACTATGCAGTACGTACAGCCCCTGTCGCAACCCTTCTGAATCGCCACGTGCGCCCTACTGCGGCCCACGGCCGGGCCCGCCCCCCCGGACGGGCCCTCGTCCGGCGCCTCTTCGACCGCCCCCTCACTCAAGAGACCCGCCAGTCGGTCCTTCTCCGAGTTTCCCAGAACTCGAACGGCGTCGCCCATCGACGAAATCTCGTCCGGGGCGCGCTCGGCGTAACACCCGGTAACAAAGACCCCGGCTCCCGGACGCTCGCGCATGATCCTCCTTATGAGCTGCCTAGCCTGAGCGTCGCTGCTCCCTGTGACCGTGCACGTGTTTATGACATATGCGTCGGCTTGGCCGTGAATATCCACTACGGAGAACCTGTCCCTGACCCGACGCTCAAGAACCTGCGTGTCCCACTGGTTGAGCTTACAGCCGAAGGTGGCAAACGCCACCCTCGGCTTTCCGTTGAGTCGCTCAACCGTAGCGCGGGCCATCATCCGGCTCCCTCTCCTCCGCTTCCTCTTCGGCGCCCCCCCCTCCCTCAAGGGGGCCGCTCGAAGAGATCTCGCCCGGGTCAGGGCCCCCGCCGTGCCGTTCGGCCGGGTCTCCCGCGGCCGGGCTCGCGTCCCTTCGCTCGGGGCTGTCTTCCGCGCCGGGCTTGGGCTCTTCGGAAGAGCGCTTCTCCTCTTCGTCCTGCGTCTCCGGGGAAGTGCGCGGCTCGTCCGTCGGCTCTTCGCCGCCGCCCTCGGACGCCTTCTCAGCATCGGCCGACCCCGGAACGGCATCGGCACTGCGGTCCTCAGCCTTCGAATCCGATCCCGCGTCCCCCGCACCGGGCTCTTTCCGCTCGGGCTCGGAAGTCCGATCCTGGGTACTGGGTTCGCCCGGACCCCGGGCCCCGGCGTCTTCGCCGGGCGCACTAGGACCGGCTTCTCCGGTTTTCGGGGCGGTCTCTTCCGGCTTTCTCTCGGCGCCGGCCGCCTCTTTCACCTCTTCGGGAATAACGTCGCCTATTGTCGTCCTCTTTTCCGATTCCGACTCCGGCTTCGGCTTGGCCTCGGTCGGGCTGCTGTCGCCCCCCCCCTCGGGTCGCGGCTTCCCTTCGGCCGGCCTCCTCTCCGCTTCCGCCCCGGGCTCACCCTTGCTCTCGGCGGCTTCCTTGACCTCGTCGGACGCGACGTCTCCTATGGTCGAAGGCTTGGGCGCGTGCTTCGCCCTGTACTCGTCCACGATGGCCTGGTCCTGCGCCGCCATGTAAGCCTTGACGCTCAGCACTATCCTGTGATTCGGAATGTCCACCCTCGTGGCCTTGAGAGGAATCTCATCTCCCTCGGAGAAAGAGTCCGAAGGCTTCTTGATATTCTCGACGCCCAACTGGGAGACGGGGACGAATCCCTCCAGATCGTCGCCCAGATCGACGACCACGCCCTTGTCCAGTAGTCGCACGATCTTCCCCGTGCATATGGTATCCTGCGTGTACTTCTGAGCGATCAGCGGCCAAGGATCCTCGTCGACCTGCTTGAGCCCCAACGAAACCCGTCTTGCCTCCTTGTCTACGCTGAGAACGACCACCTCGACGCTCTCGCCTTTCTTCACCACTTCACTCGGATGGCCGATTCTCCTCGTCCAAGACATATCGGAGATGTGAACAAGGCCGTCTATCCCCTCCTCCAGCTCGACGAACGCGCCGAAGTTCGTAAGGTTTCTCACTTTCCCGGTAATCCTGGAGCCCACCGGGTAGCGCTCCTCGAGCGTTAGCCACGGGTCCGGCTCGATCTGCTTCAATCCGAGCGAGATCTTCTCGCTCTCTTTGTCCACCCTGAGCACGACGGCTTCCACCGTGTCGCCCACCGCGACGACCTTGGACGGGTGTCTTATGTGCTTGGTCCAGGACATCTCGGAGACGTGTATCAATCCCTCAACGCCCTTTTCCAGCTCGACGAAAGCACCGTAGTCGGTGATGCTCACGACCTTGCCCTTGACCCTGTCGCCGACCGCGTACTTCTTGTCGACGTCTTCCCAAGGATACGGGGTCAGTTGCTTGAGCCCGAGGGAGATCCTCTCCCGCTCCCTGTCGAAGTTCAAGACCTTCACCGTCACCTTGTCGCTGATCGCCACGACCTCCGAGGGATGGCTGATCCGGCCCCACGACATATCTGTGATGTGAAGGAGGCCGTCAATGCCTCCAAGGTCCACAAAAGCCCCGAAGTCGGTGATGTTCTTCACGACGCCCTCTCTGACCTGGTCTTTGGCCAGCTCCGAGAGGACCTTCGCCTTCATTTGGTCGCGCTCTTCTTCAAGCATCGAGCGTCGCGACACGACGATGTTGCGCCTTCTCTTGTTGAGCTTTATTATCTTGAACTTCATGGTCTTGTTAAGAAGCTCGTCCACGTTCTGCACCTGGCGCAACGCTATCTGAGATCCCGGGAGGAAAGCCTCCACGCCGAACAGGTCCACGACCAAACCGCCCTTGATCTTCCTCAGCAGCCTGCCCTCGACCACGGACCCGCCGTCGGCGGCCTCTTTCACCCTGTCCCACACCTTGACGAAGTCGGCTCTCTGCTTCGAAAGCACGACCAGGCCGTCTTGGTTCTCCATCTTCTCCAAGAATACGTCTATCTGATCTCCTACCCTTATGCTCTCCGCCTCGCCGAACTCTTCGATGGCTATGATGCCTTCGGACTTGAATCCGACGTCGACGAGAACCTCTTTTTCGTCCACCTTGAGGATCGTACCTTTGACGATCTCACCTTCCTCGAGCTCCTTCAGAGACTCCTCGTACATCTTGAGAAGCTCCGGATCGGGCTCTTCATCGCCCTCGTCAAAGTCATCCATATCAGCGGCTTCAATCTTCTCTTCAGGGACGGGATCATGCGTCTCTAGATCCTCCGCATCCTCTGTCTGCGCCGTCCCTTCCTTTTCATGGTCATCCAACATCGACTTGCCTCTCCTCATTCCACATTCACGCTAGAGAAACTCCGGTCCTTCCGCGTCCGCCCGGCACTGCTTCCGGACACGCGCAAAAAGGGGTTGACAGTTGAGTTTTCCCGCACAAGCCCTCGCCGAGCGCGCCCCTCAGCGCGCGCTCTCGGCCTCGGCCTTGAGGCGCGCGATCCGCTCCATGGCCGCCCTGCTTATGCGGGCGTATCTTTCTTTGCCTTCACCCCCTTTTGTATCGAATTCTTCGGGCCTGATGGGCGCGCCGAAAAGCACCTTCAAAGATCTGCGCCGCAACAGACACTTTTTTATCGTGTCGGATCCTACAACGTACGCGGGAAGCACCGGGCTTCTGGTCTTGTCCGCGACCAAGCCGAGCCCCGCCTTAGGCTCCCTGAGAACCCTCGGATCTCCCCTTCCTCCCTCGGGGAAGATCACTATCGCCCGGCCGGATTTCACGATTTCAATCGCCTTGGTCAGGCCGCTCCGGCTGAACGCCTCTCTGCTCAAAGGAACCGCGTTATGAGCCTTGATCAAGGCCGCAAACCATCTATTCCTGAACAGGTCCCGCTTCGCCAGGTAGAACAGCTCCCTGTCGAAAGCCATCCCAAGCAGCGGAGGATCCCAGTACGAGATGTGATTGCACGCGACGATCAAGCCGCCCGTCCTGGGAATGTGCTCCCTGCCTCGGACTCTCAGGCCGAGCAGGACGCGGGCCACGATGTTGGTCAACCACCAGGACAACCGGTATCCGAGTCTCACCTCTTCGGGCCGTCCTCCAGAATCTCTCCGGCCAACCGCACGACGGCGTTGACCTGCTCTTCAATCGAAAGGGAGGTAGTGTCTATGCGAACCGCGTCGGTCGCGGCGACCAGCGGGCCGACCTCTCTCGAGCTGTCTCTCGAGTCCCTCTCCTCCAGTTCCTTCCTCAGGATATCGAGGTCCGCCTGCATCCCTCCCAAAGGATACTGCATCGCCCTGCGCCTCGCGCGCTCGCCGATCTCGGCATCCATGTATATCTTAAGCTCGGCGTCGGGGAAGACCACGGTTCCCATGTCCCTTCCCTCGGCGACCACCCCGCCGCCGCGGCCCAGTTCCCACTGCTTCGCCGTGAGCACTTCCCTGAAGGCACTCAGCGTGCCTATCTTCGACGCCCCCTCGGAGACCGCCCGCACTCTTATCTCATCCGTGACGTCCCGCCCGTCCAGCTCGACCCCCACCTGATCCTCGTCCCACCGAAACCCGAGCGAAGCGCTTTCGGCGACGCCCGTCACCCGCTCCTCATCGTCGAACGCCACCCCTTCCTCCAGACACTTCAGGGCCACGGCCCTGTACATGGCTCCGGTGTCGAGGTACCGGTATCCCAGGCGTCTCGCGACGAGTCGGGCCGTCGTGCTCTTGCCCGACCCCGCGGGGCCGTCGATTGTAATCGTTATCTTTTTCACGCTTTCGGATCGCCCTCGCCCGAGGCGCATATCCGCTTCAGGCCCTCAACCAGACGCTCGTTCTCGTGAGGCAGCCCAACGGTTATCCGCACGTACTGATCGGGCAGCCTGAAAGCCTTCATCGGCCGCACGATGAGTCCCATCTCCTCCAGCCGCTTTGAAACCGCCGGCCCGCTTCTCTTCAGGTCCACCAAGAGGAAATTCGTGTAGGATTCCGCAACACCGAAGCCCAGCCGCTCAAACTCGCCCTTCAGGTACGCCATCCCTTCGTCGTTTACCGCCCTGCTCTTGAGGACCTGCTCGGGATCATCCAGGCTCGCCATCGCGGCGGCCTGCGCCGGGGTTGTTACGTTAAAGGGAAGTCGGACGCGGTTGAAATATTCTATGATATCCGGCTTGGCTATCCCATATCCGACACGGAGCCCCGCCAGCGAGTAAACTTTGGAAAAGGTCCTAAGCACCAGCACGTTCTTCTTCTCGCGAACGTACCGGAGCGTGTCGGGGTACTCGGGATCCGTAATGTACTCGTAGTACGCCTCGTCGAACACGACCAGGACACGGTCCGGGACGGAGGCCATGAACTCCTCGATCTCTTTTCTTCTGATCATGGCGCCCGTCGGATTGTTCGGGTTGCAGACGAAGACCGCCTTGGTCCGAGGGCCGATCGCCTCGGCCATCGCCTTGAGGTCGTGCTCGAAGTTCACCGTCGGAACAAAGACCGGCACGCCCCCCATGGTCTTCACGGCTATCGCGTACATTATGAAGGATGGGTCGGCGATAATCGCTTCGTCGCCCGGATCGATCACCACGGCCATCGCGAGATTGACCAACTCATTCGATCCGCTGCCCGCGACGATCTCCTCCATGGAGCAACCCAGCCTGTCGGCGATCTTCTCCCTCAAGTAGTAGCATCCGCTGTCGGGATACCTGTTGGCCTCCTTGGCGGTTCTCTCCATGGCCTCTATCGCCAAGGGCGAAGGCCCTAGCGGACTCTCGTTGGACGCGAACTTGAAGACCTCCTCCACTCCCATCTCGCGCCTCAGATCGCTGGCCGGCTTGCCGCCCTTATAGGGAATCAGATCCGCGATACACTCTCTTGCAATATCCTTGAAGCTCGGTGAATCTCCCATTCCGCACTCTCCCTCCCCTCTCTCCTCACCCCTCGGTTCTCTCACTCGTCTCGGCATGTTCTCTATCTCGATCGCGGGGTTCGTCCGACCCGGCGTTCTCCGCCTCCTGAGTCTCGTTGGAGCGGGGTTCGTCCGACCCGGCGTTCTCCGCCTCCTGAGTCTCGTTGGAGCGGGGTTCGTCCGACCCGGCGTTCTCCGCCTCCTGAGTCTCGTTGAAGCGGGGTTCGTCCGACCCGGCGTTCTCCGGCTCCGCGGTCTCGTTGAAGCGGGGTTCGTCCGACCCGGCGTTCTCCGCCTCCTGAGTCTCGTTGGAGCGGGGTTCGTCCGACCCGGCGTTCTCCGGCTCCTGAGTCTCGTTGAAGCGGGGTTCGTCGTGGCCGTCCAATCCCGGCCGCCCTCCGGGTCGTTCCGTATCGTCGTCCGGAGCCTTTTCCGATTCAAAGGGATCCTCACCGACGGCCTCGGCCGGTTCACGATTTTCGCCGAAGGCGTCGGATGCGGTCTCTTCGGAGAAGGCAACCTCCCCCGGAGCCCTGTCTTCCTCCTCCTTGTCGATGTCCTCCCGGCGCGCCATCAACGCCTCGACTTCTTCCAGACTGGGCAGATCATCCAAATCGTTCAAGTTGAACTGATCCAGAAAGGCCTTCGTCGTGCCGTAGAGAAGCGGCCGACCGGGCCCCTTCGAACGACCCTTGATGGCAAGCAGGTTTCTCTCAAGCAAGGTCCCCAGCACTCCACCCGCGTCCACACCCCTGATTGACTCTATCTCGGCTTTCGTCACGGGCTGCCTGTATGCGACGATCGCGAGCGTCTCGAGCGCGGCCTGGGACAGACGCATCTTCCTTCGCCGCCTCAGCAGCCGCTCCACCCACGGCGCGCACTCGTTGCGCGTGCGGATATGGTACCCGCCCGCCACGCGAACCACCTGCAGACCTCTCGAGTCGGAAGCGTAGGCCTCCTTTAGCTCCTCAACACAGCTCACCACGGCATCCGCCTGAGAGTGGTTCAGCACCTCACAAAGGGCCTCGAGGGACACCGGCGTGTCGGACGCGAAGAGCAAAGCCTCAATGGCCGCGATCATTTCATTCCGCTCCAACGACATCATCCTCCTCCCTAACACGACACATCCAGATCTCGCCGAACGGGACCTTCTGAACAACCATCACGCGCCCGAAATGAATGAGCTCCAAAAGCGCGATGAAGGACACGAGCACCTCGAACTTACTCTTGCACTTTTCCACAAAGTCGCGAAAGGCGATCCCCTCGTCCTCCGCCAGCGCGGCCAGGATCTCGTCCATCTTCTGCTCGACCTTCACGCCTTCCCTGGCGACGCGGTGCACGCTCTCCTGCGCAAACCTGGCCATGACCGTCCGCATCACGTCCAGCAGGTGGAAGACGCTCACCTCTTGAAGCTCGACTATCGGCTCGTCGGCCACCTCCGGAATCCAACCCCTCGCGAACACCCCCAACCTCTCGGTCTCACGTCCCCTCAGCTCCTTCGCTACCTCCTTGTACTTCTTGTATTCCAGAAGACGCCTGACAAGCTCCGCCCTGGGGTCGGCCTCCTCCTCTTCAAGCTCCTCCGGCTTCGGGAGCAGCATGCGGGCCTTGATCCTCATAAGATCAGAGGCCATGACGATGAACTCGCCCGCGATATCCAGATCGAGCATCCGCATCATCTCCAGATACTCCAGGTACTGCCGCGTAACCAGGGCGATCGGGATGTCGTATATGTCCAGCTCCTCCTTCTTTATGAGATGAAGGAGGAGATCCAGAGGCCCTTCGAAAGTCTCAAGCTTGACCAGGTATGGCGCCTCCATACGCGCACCTCTCCACGGCCGCCGCCAGGGCGGCCGCTTTGACGGGGCCTTTCCCTCACACTCCCGCGAAAAGCCGCGAGAAACCCGTAACAAACGGGCCTATGATCATCCAGATCGGACTGAATCCCGACATCCAGCCGATCATTATGAGACCCAGCAGCAGAAGCGGCCCGGCCTTCTCGATCCTGCTCAGCTCGTAGGCATGCCTCAACGGCAGAAGCCCCTTCAGCACCTTCGATCCGTCGAGGGGAAAGATAGGAATCAAGTTGAAGGCGGCCAATGCAAGATTGATCCAAACCGTCACATATAGCATGTTCACGAAGATCTCGAGCGCGAGCGGCCCGCCGGCCGCGACGGGCGAGAGAATCCTGTATGCCACCCCCAGAACCATCGCCAAAAGGAAATTGGACGCCGGTCCCGCCGCAGACACCAGCAGCTCTCCCCTCCTGGGATCCTTGAAGTTCAGTGGGTTGATCATCACCGGCTTGCCCCAGCCGAACCGGGCGACGACGAAGACCAGGGCGCCTATCGGATCGATGTGAGGGATGGGATTGAGCGTAACCCTGCCCATGGCCCTGGGCGTGGGGTCCCCTAGGCGGTCGGCAAGCCAGGCATGGGAAAACTCGTGGATGGTCAGCGCTAAAAGGATCGGCGGAATGATTATAAGGATGTCCAGACCAAATCAGCCTACTTTCTCTTGCGTAGATTCCCTCGGGGCGGACTCTTCCGCGTCCCCGAAGGTCAAGTCATCCTACACGCTAAGAGCTTAGGCTGTCAACATTTTCGTGTGGGGGGTTGCGGGCAAGCGGCTCCCGGCGCGGGGCTCGCCCCGTCCCGTCCAGGCACTTTCGTGGCCGGGTCCGTCCAGGGGCATACCTCGCGCGGTCCGTCTAGGAGCCCTCTACCTTGAAGCGGGCGAACTTTCTCTTGCCGACCCTGAGGAGCATACCAGGCGTGACCGAAGTGCGGGCTTCCCTATCGGTCACCCTCACGCCGTCCAGCTCGACGCCGCCCTGGTCTATGAGCCTCCGCACGTGGCCCTTGCTGGGGGCCAAGCCCGCCAACATAGCGAGGTCGACGACCGTTATGTCGCGAGCTTCGTCCTCGGGCACCGAGATCCACGGCACGTCCTCGGGAACCTTCTTCTGCTGGACCTGCTCCCTGAAACCCTTTTCCGCCTCGTCGGCGGCGCGGTCTCCGTGAAAGCGCGCGACGAGATACCTCGCGAGGCGCTTTTTCAAGTCCATCGGATGGATCTCGTTCTTCTTCAGGCCGTCCTCGAGGCGCTTGATCTCGGCGCTGTCGGTCTCGGTGACGAGTGTGAAGTAGGAGATCATGAGCTCGTCGGGAAGGCTCATGGTCTTGCCGTATATCTCAGACGGTGGCTCGGCTATGCCGATCGCGTTGCCCAGGGACTTCGACATTTTGGAAACGCCGTCGGTTCCCAGAAGAAGAGGCACCGTTACCAGAACCTGCGCCCTCTGTCCCCTCGCCCGCTGAATGTCACGTCCCACCAGGAGGTTGAAGAGCTGGTCGATCCCGCCTATCTGGACGTCGGTCTCAAGCATGAAAGCGTCGTATCCCTGCATCAAACAGTACAGAAACTCGTGGAGCCCGATCGGCACGCCGGCCTCGTAGCGCCTCCGGAAGTAGTCCCTCTCCAATAGCTGGGCGACGGTTACGTCCGAGGCTATGTGAACGACGTCCGCGAAGTTGAGCTTAGCAAGCCAATCGCTGTTGTAGCGGATCCTCGTCCGGTCGCGGTCAAGAACCTTGAAGGCCTGCTCGGTGTAAGTGCGCATGTTCGCCTCAAGGTCTTCCCTGCTCAGTATGGGACGCGTCTTCGACCGGCCGGAAGGATCGCCCACCATTCCCGTGAAGTCCCCGATCAGGAAGGTCACCTCGTGGCCGAGGTCCTGGAAGTGCTTGAGCTTCATCAGCGGAACAAGGTGCCCCAGGTGAATGTCGGGCGAGGTGGGATCCACTCCGAGATAGACCTTGAGCGGCCTCCCCTCCTTGAGCCTCTCGCGAAGTTCCTCCTCCATGTTCTCTCTGATGCCCGGATCGCCGTACTCGACTCCCCGCATCAGGGCTTCCATCTGCTCCTCGACGGGTCTCAAACCGATATCCTCCTGCCGTCAAATTACCCAACACCGCGGCCGGGCGCTACCGGAACTCGACTACATATTCGTCCTCGATCTCCGGAGGTAAAGTGAACCGGCCTTCGAGACCGCGACTCGCCGTTATCCGCGGCGGCTCGGACCCATCGGGCGCGGCAACAAAAACGCTCTCGACGTCCGGGAAGGAATCCCGAAGAAGCCCTCGACCTCTCTCGAGGCCCATCACAAAGAGAGCCGTGGAGAGACCGTCGGCCGTCGTCGCGCCGGAGGCCAGGACGGTGACGCTAAGCAGCCCTTCGGCCGGCCTCCCGGTGGCGGGGTTCATGATATGACCGTAACGGCGGCCGTCGATGACTACGTAACGCTCATATGAACCGCTTGTCGCAACGGCTCCCCCTGCCGTCTCCACCCAAGCGAACAATCGCTCTTTCTCCCTCGGGTCGCGGATTCCCACCCGCCATCTCTCCCGTCCGGGCGGGGCGCCCATGCAAAGCAGGTTCCCGCCCAGATCGATCAGCGCGTCTTTTATCCCCAGCTTGATCAGCACTTCCCCCGCGCGGTCCAACGCGTAGCCCTTCGCGATTCCTCCCAGATCGAAGGAGGTGTTCGGGTTCCCCTTCACTATCATGCCTGCGCCGCGGTCGTGCGTGTAGTCGCCCATCAGCGCCCTGGCGGAGTCCATCTCGGCCTCGCTCGGGAGTCTCCCCTCTCGGCGGTAAAAGCCCCAAAGACGCATCAGAGGCTCCGCCGTCGGGTCGAAGGCGCCTCCGCTCGCCGCGCGGATCTCTTCCGCGCGGGAGAGACAATCGTCAAGCCACGGCGAAAGCAAAACCGGCCGGCCGGCCGGAGCCCTATTGAGCCCGGAGATCTCCGAGTCGGGATCCCATGTGCTCATCACGGACCGGACGGAGTCGAAGACGGCCGTTACGGACCGCATCCCTCCCTCGGCCAGGGCCGGGTCGGCGTGATATATTCGAAGTGCGCCGACAGTGCCCATGGTCTCGAACTCCCACTCCGAGACCTCCCGGCCATCGCCGCACCCTGGAAGGAGGAAGCACAGGAGCAACACCGTCGAAAGTGCCGCTTCCACACCCGCCGGTCCCGCTCTTTTCGCCGCCATAGGCCCCACGCCTTAGCACCTCTACCCGGCAGTCCGTACGGCCGGCCCCGTGACGCGTCACGGAGACAACGGGCCTCCGATATTACTGGACGACCCACACGGTGCAGCCCTCTACCTGATGCACCGCCTTGTGAACGACGCTTCCCATCATGAATTCCTTGAACGTGGATCTCCCGCGTCTTCCCAAGACCAAGATGCCGTACCCGCCCGATTTGACCTCGTTGATTATCGCGAAAGAGGCGTCGGCGTGGGAATCCCCGACCACCTTAGTCTTGAGGGTCGCGGCGTCCTTGGTCGCGCCTTTGGCCTCGAGGACCTTTCTCGCCGGCTCGAAGATCTCCTTGTCTATTCTCCTCTCGGTCTCCTCCATCCACTGTCGCTTTCTGTCCTTCAGCTCTTCCTCGAGTCTTCGTTCCTCGTCCGGATCTCCGGCTCCCGGGTGCTCAAGGAACGAGGGGGGCACATCCACAACGTGAAGGAGTGTGATCTCGAACTCCCTGCACTGGCAGACCACGTTGCCGACGTGCTCCACGGCCCTGTTCGCCATCTTGGAGCCGTCAATCGCCAACAAAACCTTCGGTTTCATCTCAGTCCTCCATCCGCGTCATTTCGTCAAATGGGTCTCGGCAAACGCCGGCCCTGCTTTTTTATGGGTCCGGGCAACCGCCCCCCTTGCGTCCCAACGGGCCGAAGGAGCTCCAACCCTACCTTTCCTTCGATGGAACCCATAGCCTACCCCTTATGCCGTTGTTCGTCCAGGGTCCCTTGAGGAGCCTTGAGGAACCGCCGTCCCACCGGTCTACCGCCCCCCCGCGGGACCGCGCCCCACAGAACCGCTACCTCTTCCCGGAGACGCGCATTCGCACCAGCCCATTGCACCGCCGCGGGATCACCGGCGGAACCACTTCCTCTTCCCGAAGCCCCGTACGCTCACCCGCGCATCACACCCCCATGGGCCCACGGGGGGGCCACCTCCTGTTTCCGGAGATTCGCATGCTCACGAGCGCTTCCACGGCCCTCACGGGCTCACCGGAAGCCTCAGATGACCGAATTAGCCCCCAGAGGATCCGCAAGGGGCCATATCACTTCGATGGAGTATTTTAGGCCGTGGAAATCCCGAGCAACTGCCGTTATCCTAGTGTATCGTGAGATAGTGAACAGGTGCATCTTTGAAAACGGACGATCCCCCTTGAAGGGGGGAGAGAGCAGACGGACTCCTTCAGACATCTAAGGTGAGAATACAGAGGACGGGAACGAAGCCCTTGGCCTCCCCTAGAAGAAATCGCTCCATCCCGGCCCGCAAAGCGGCAGTATGTGCGGTCCGCACCCTGCCGGGCGCCCTCGCGGCGGCAGCGCTCGCCGGGGCGCTCCTCGCCGTCACGGTTAGCGGGGCCGCCCCGAGTCTGGGCGACATCGGGCACACTCTCGCCAATATGCATGTTCTTGCCTTCGCCGCGCAAGCCGGCACGCCAATGGACGACGAGACCTGCCTCATGTGCCATAGCGACCCCGAACTCGAATCCGAGGACGGGCGCCACATGGGGGTCGAGGAGGACGCTCTACGAGCAGGCGTCCACGGAGGTTTCTCCTGCACCGACTGCCACTCCGCGCCGGGCGACTACGAGGACTTCCCCCACTACGAGACCTACGTCCCAGTGGATTGCTCGACCTGCCACGAGGAGGCGGTCAAGAGCTTCTTGCTTACCCCGCACGGAGAGGCGCTGAAACGAGGCGAACCTCGAGCCCCCGGCTGCGTCGATTGCCACGGCTTGCATGGGATACTGTCCCCTTCGGACACTCTCTCCCCCGTCAACCCGATGAACATCCCTGAGATGTGCGGGTCATGCCACGGCGAAGAGGCATTGATCACAAGCGACTACGTGCGCCTTCCGGTCAGCCTTCCACGCTACCTCGAGTCCGTCCACGACAAGAAGTCGAAAGAGGGGAAGAGAGCGGCTGTATGTACCGACTGTCACGGCGCTCACGACTTGAGACCCGCCTGCGATCCCGAGTCATCCATAAGCCGCGGGCTGATCTCCGATACTTGCGGCAAGTGCCACGGGAAGGAAGCCGAGGAGTACGACAACTCGGTGCACGGCAAGGCCGTGGCCCTGGGTCTTAGGGATCCACCTACCTGTACTAACTGTCACAATGAGCACTACATCCGGGAGGCAACCGATCCCGAGGCAAGAACCAGCCCGGAGCACCAAGCCAGAGAGCTGTGCGGGGACTGCCATACAGACCCCGAGATCGCGGCCAAGTACGGGATAACGCCCGGAGTCGTCGAGAGCTATCTGGACACCTACCACGGATGGACCGTGGGAAGAGGCGGCGGCCTTGTCGCGACGTGCACGGATTGCCACAACGTCCACGACATCGGGAGCACGATGGACCCGTCGTCCTCGGTTCATCCGGACAGCGTGACGGCTACCTGCGGCAGATGCCATGAGGGATCCAATCCCACGTTCGCCCGAAGTTACTCTCACGAGAGCGCCCTTCAGGCCCGCGGCTATCACGGCTGGGTAAGGCTCATCTACATCTGGATAATCGCCATCGTGATAGGCGCCATGGTGCTGCACAACTCGGTCATAGCGGGACACGGACTAAGGGAGCACTTCCGCAAGCGCAAGAGAGAGCCCTATGTCGTCCGCTGGGGCAAGAGCGAGCGCGTTCAGCATTGGATTCTGCTGCTCAGCTTCACCGGCCTCGCGATAACGGGCTTCGCTTTGCGTTTCCCGGATGCTTGGTGGGTCAAGTTGATCGGGCTTGGCGGGCGCGAGGTCGTACGCGCCAATCTGCACCGTGCCCTCGCTGTCGTCTTGATCGCGAATTCCGTCTACCACATCTGCTGGCTCGCCGTAAGTCGCAGCGCCCGACGGTCTTTCAGGGATGTGCTGCCGCAATTAAGGGATTTCCGCGAGATGCCGGCCAACCTCGCCTACCACTTGGGCCTTTCGAGGAAGAAGCCCGCCTTCGGACGTTTCGACTATGCGCAGAAAACGGAATACTGGTCGGTATTCTGGGGAACGTTTGTCATGACCGTGACAGGCCTTGTACTGTGGCTCCCCACCATCGCGACCAGATGGCTGCCCGCCTGGACGGTCCGCGTTGCCGAGGTGATTCACTTTTACGAGGCCATACTCGCCGTGTTGGCGGTCGCCGTCTGGCATTTCTTCCACGTCATCTTCGTACCTTCCAGATATCCGATGAGCACGGTCTGGATAGACGGGCGGATGTCCTCACAGGAGTGGAAAGAGCACCATAGAGCGGCTTACGAGGAGTCGAGAGGGAGTTCCATCGGGCGTCCGGACTCCGAACGAAGAGACAAAGCACGAGGCGGCGAAACCCGAAAGAGACCAGCCGCCGGCACTGCCGAGAAGCCCGACCGGGCTCCGGACAAGTCCCGGACGAGAGGCCGTGGGACCCGCAGGCGGCCCAGGCGCGGCAAAAGGCCGAAAGACCGTTAGCGGGGCATTTTCGCCATGCCGCGTTTAGCTTTGTATGTGCGGTAAAGGTGGTTCCCTCGGGGCCACGCGTCCGCATCGCGGAGCTGACCGGCTCAGCCGGTGGATCTCCGCACTCTTCCGACGAATCGGCCCTTACGGGAACCACCTCGACCGCCGGTCCGTTCTGAAGGCCGTGAGTCCCAGACCGACAAACTGCCCCAAAGCGGGACATCTTGACAGATGCCCCTTCTGTCCGATAGCCTGAGTGTACTACGAGGCTGATTCTAGTCCGCTCGCGTCTTGCCTTGTCCACCCCCCGCAGGTTTCTCCCGCCTGAAGTGTTTCCTTGGCGGGAACAGAAGCGAACGCACGGGGATGCGCGGCCGGACCGACTGTCTGAGCACATAACGGCCTCCGGTAGCCGGGCCCGGTCTTCCGGCGACTGAAGCCCCGTCCCGACCGTGAAAAGGAGGATGCACATGAAGAAGGTCCTAGCTCTAGTGGTAGCGGCGACCCTGGCCCTCTCGGTCTTTGCAGCCGTCCAAGCCGATCAGGAGGGCAAAGAAGAACCCAAGAAAGAGGCCAAGGAGAAGGCGAAGAAGGAAGAAGCGCCGAAACACGAGTACGTAGGTGTGAAGAAGTGCGCTATGTGTCATAAGTCCAAGGCCAGGGGAAACCAGTACGGCCAGTGGCAGGAGACCAAGCACGCAACGGCCTATGAGACTCTCGCTACCGACGCCGCCAAGAAGGCCGCCGAGGAAGCGGGCATTGAAGGCGACCCTCAGGAGAGTCCCAAGTGCCTCAAATGCCACGTCACCGCATACGGAGTGGACGAAAGCCTGCTGGGATCAAAATATACGATGGAGGACGGCGTGGGATGTGAGAGCTGCCATGGCCCCGGCAGTGACTATATGAAGCTCAGCATTATGAAGGATCAGGAGAAGGCCATCGCGAACGGGCTCATCATTCCCACGGAGGAGCTCTGTGTCACGTGCCATAACGAAGAAAGCCCCACCTTCGTTAAGTTCGTCTATAAGGAGATGTTTCCCAAGATCGCACATCCCATCCCCGACAAGGATGAGGAAGAGGAGTAGGCGGACTCACGAGCGGAATGCCGTTGTAGTGCGGAGTGTGTTCCGGAATTACGAAGGAAGGAAGACCAGGAGGGCCTGCTACCGGGCGTTCTCAAATCTTCAGGTGCCGGCCATCTTGGACGAGAAGCCGGATTGCGACGGCTCGGGGCTCGGTTCTACTTCTTTGAATTGGTGGAGCCTACGGGGGTCGAACCCGTGACCTCCACGCTGCCAGCGTGGCGCTCTCCCAATTGAGCTAAGGCCCCACCCAGATCGTCGGATGAGCATTGTACCCACAATGCCCGCCCGGCGTCAATGCCCAAGATCCGGCCGTCATAACGGGGCCTGGGCGTCGGTCGGGCCGCCCGTTCTCTCGCCCGACTTGACACCGGACGGTACAAGCCGGAAAATGTTCTCCTTCCGAGATGCGTGCCGGAGTGGTGAAACTGGTAGACGCGCGGGACTCAAAATCCCGTGGGGTTTGCGCCCCGTGTCGGTTCGATTCCGACCTCCGGCACCAGTTGCTCGGACTTGACCTTGTCGCGGCCATCACCATCCCCGCCTCCCACGACTCTGATTTCTTTCACACGCCATCACACTACGGCGGATCCACCGGCAAAGAGGGTTGGCGCCCCGTTGAGAAGACTGCCACAGGACTGGGCTCCCAAGCAGCGACCCCGGCGGGACGCGCTTTTCTTCTGTTGTTGACTTGGAGTACCGGCGGTATCATGTAAGAGAGTGAACGACCCGCCCATCGGCACTCGGCTCAGCCCGATCTTCAACCGGGACTGTCTTTATGGCCGGCGAGCCAATCAAACCGCATGTTCTCCAAGCCCGCAAGGTGGCGGAAAGAAGGTCTTCCGGCGAGTCGATCCCCATCGCCGAGCTGCCCCCCGGAGCATCCATCGTCAACGTGCTTGGAGTCGACTACGTGCACACGGCCGACGAAGCCGCCGGCGATCTCTACCTGACCACCGCGGGATACACCTACGCCGAACAACTCCACCCCGACAACTGGTATGAGCCGGAGTGGTTTCAATTGAGGCGAGAAAGGCTTCCCGGCTCCGGCCTGGTCTACGCCGTGCCGACCAAGCCCGTTGACGGAGAGAGCATACCGCTGGTTGTGAAGTTCAGTAGGGTCGGAGAGAAGGTTCCGATCGATACGGAGCTTATCGAGAACCTCCTCTGCTGCGAGTTCAACGGACCGTTTGAGGAATTCGCGCTGGTCGAGGAGCTCAGACACAGCCGCCGCGGCCCGCCCGGTCAGCGCATACGCGCCCAGCTTCCGCTCGCGATCTACGTTCCGCCCGAGCGGATTCAACCCTCGCAAAGCGGCAGATTCCAATGGCGAATCGCCCGCAAGGTGGAACAGCACCCCGGCGTCGCGATCGACATCCTGCGGCAGTACATAATGATCTATATGTGGATATCCGGCGTGGACGCATGGGAAGCGAAGACCATGGGGCTTATGTCCGAAGATGAGATGCGAAAGCTGAACGACCGCGCAACCGAGGAGATACGCGCCGCGGGGTTCCGCGTGCTGGACCAGAAGCCGGAGCATCTTATAGTCCGGCCGGCGGACTCCGAGCATCTGGTTCGCGAAGGCGACCGAGTTCAATACGGACTGATTGATTTTGAATTGTTGGAGCGGACCGCCGAGTACTACCAAGAGCTCCAATCCAAGCGGAGGGAAGTGTACGAGAGGCGCAGGCGCGACCTGTTGCGCCCCGAGCGCGGTGCGGGCGAAAGGGCCCGCCCCCTGCCGACGAACCTTGCCGCCGTCGACATATTGGGCGTCGACTACGTCCACGGCCGAGCGGAGAGCACGGGGGGAATGCTATGGGTCGTCGGCTCCGAACCCGACCTCTTCAACTACTTCCTGCCGGAGCGCTGGCGCACTACCCCGCAGATCCGCCTGTTCGAGAACCACGAGTCCTACTTCACTACGAGCAAGGACAATGTCCGCTTCGTATGGAAGGTCTCCCGCGTCGGCGAGCCCCCGGAAGCGGCCGCGTACGGAGTGGAGGGATTTCGAGTGTTGGCTCACGGATTCAACAGCCCGTTCGAGGAGGTATCGATAGCATGGTGGTTGAATCGCCGTGGGATCCCCACAGTTCTGCCGCGGGCGATCTACCGTACAGGCCACCGGTCGGAGCTCGACGAGTCCCTATTCGACCCGAGCCGCTACCAAACCCATTCGGAGTCTCTCACGTTGGACGGCGAGCCGATATTGGACACCAGGCGCAACTACATCACAGTTTGGGACTACTGGAACGGACCGGAGCCGATTGAGGCCGAAGGCGACAGGGCCGTGGCGAGGTCGCTGAACTCCGCGCAGGCGCTCGAGCGAGGTTTGCTGGACCCCGAGGAGTCCCAGAGCCTTGTCTCGGAGTTCCGAGAACGGCTCTTGAGGGAAGGCGTAGAACCGCTAAGGCTCCTTCCGGAGCACATCCTCATTTCCATCGGCGCGGACGAAAAACCGGCCCGCGACGACGCAGGCCGGCTCATCTCCTGCTTGTGCAACTTTCTGTACCTTAGTCTTCCCGAAGAGCTGCGAAGCCCGACTCCTTGATCCCACCCCCGGGGGCGCCCCGGAGCTACCGATCCGGCGGTTCTATGCGGGAGGGCCGTTGCTCATTGACCCCCCGGCGGCGCCCCGAAGCTGCGCTCAACCCTCTTTGCAGAACCGTTAGTAAGTATCGCCCCGGCAGAGCCTGGGGGACTCCCGCTGTACGCTAGACGGAATCCATCGCCGCCTTATCCCTATTCAGCGAAAGGGAGACATACTCTCGCGAAAGCTTGTCCTTCGCCATACCGAGGATCGTATTCGCCAAGCCCAGGGCGTGGCCCAGGTCTCGAGGACCGATTGAGGCCATGATGCGCCTCCATAGGGCTTCCTCCAACACGTTGATGGCGGTTTGAACCTCGAAAAGATCATAGCCTCCCGCGTAGCGTTCGTGGCCGACTCTCGCCGCCCAATCGACAATCGTATCGGCGCGACCCGTCTCCAGACATATCAGCACCCTGTCGAGAAGGTCGGCCAGACGCTCTTTTGCGGCCTGAAGCCCTTCGGCTTCATAGTGCTCAAGGTGGGCCCGGTGCAACTCGGTCAGCGCGTCGTTCACCAGGTCATCGGCCTTCTCACGCAACAAGTCCACCAATTCCATCGTTCGCTCAGTCACGGAAGCGTCGCGACCCACGTCTCCCTTTGTTCTAATCGAGACGGAAGGCGCCACGACGTCCCGATAAACCACCGGGCCGAATTCATATCGGATCGGCAGATACTCGGGAGTCCACATGGCCTGCCGGACTTTCTGATCGAGATTGTCCGTGATTTCCTCCTCCGCAAGTCCTTCTTTCACCGCTTGCACGGCCGTTGCGCAGGCAACGGCGCCGGAACAGTCCCGCATTTGAGATAAGGTGGGATAGACGGCGCCTTGCTTGAGGTCGGCGGAGCCCACCTGCGCCGCAAGCGCCTTGGCCGCCGCGATGAACATCGAATCCGTCACCAGACGGGCGCGAGACACTATGAGACCGAGTCCCACTCCCGGGAAGATGAATGCGTTGTTTCCCTGACCGATCCGATACAGGCGGTCCCCGTATTTCACCGGATCAAACGGGCTCCCGGTCGCTATTATGGCCCTGCCGTCGGACCAGTTTATGGCTTGTTCGGGCGTGCATTCGGACTTGGAGGTGGGATTCGAAAGCGGGAAGATGATCGGACGCTCATTCAACTTCGCCATCATGCGAACCGCCTCTTCACTGAAGATACCCGGCGATCCCGAAACGCCGAGCAAGATCGTGGGTCTCGCGTTTGAAATGGTCTCCTCCAGGGTGATGTGGGAGGCATCCTTGACTTTCCAGTTCGCAAGCTCAGCCTTGTCTCTGGCGTAGGTCGCCTTGAACTCCTCTATGTTGGGGCGATCCTTGACGACCAGCCCACCGCGATCGACGGTGTAGATCCTGCCGTTTGCCTCGTCCTTGTTGAGACCGTCTTCCATCATCGCCGCGACGATCAGATTTGAGATGCCTTGCGCGGAGGCGCCGGCGCCGGCAAAGACCACCCGTTGGTCGCGCATGGAAAGGCCCGTAATCCGCAGGGCGCTCATGAGGCCGGCGACCACCACTCCCGCCGTCCCCTGGATATCGTCATTGAAGGTGCAAAGCTTGTCCCGAAAACGCTCCAGCTGCCTGATGGCGTTCCCTTTGAGGAAATCCTCCCACTGAAGCACCGCCTTCGGAAACACCCGCATGACGGCCGCTACGAAGCTATCGATGAAAGCCTGGTACTCATCGCCCCTTACTCTTCTGTGCCTGGTTCCAAGATACAACGGGTCCTTCAAGGCCTCCTCGTTGTCGGTTCCCACGTCCAGCAAGATGGGGAGCGTGGTGTAGGGGGACACCCCGGCACAGAGCGTATACAGGGCCAACTTCCCGATGGGTATCCCCATTCCGCCGACCCCCTGGTCCCCCAACCCTAGGATACGCTCACCGTCCGTGACGACGATAACGGAAGGGCGCTCGATACCCGAGTTGGCGAGCATCTTCTCGATGTTGTTTCTCTGTTCATAGGAGATGTAGATGCCTCGCCCCGTCCTGTAGATTCGGGAGAACCTCTCACACGCTTCTCCCACCACGGGCGTATAGACGATGGGCATCATCTCGTCGATATGCTCATAGACGAGACGATAGAAGAGAACCTCGTTTCTGTCATGCAGCGCGGTCAGATAGACGAATTTGTCGAGATCGGTCGGATGAGTTTTGTAGTTCTCATAGGCCCGGTCCAACTGTTTCTTGATAGTGCTGATGGCGGGCGGCAAGAGGCCGTGGAGAGACAGCTCATCCCGCTCGCGATGGGTAAATGCTGTTCCCTTGTTCAGGAGCGGGTCCGCCAGGACTTGCTTTCCCCTGAAGACGACCGCGATGTACTTCTCGCCCGTTGTAGGGTCGATTCGCATGTTGAATTGCATTGCCGACGCTCCTTCGCGGCGCCGTAAGAAGACCGTGAAACTCGGTCCACTATCATTGCGGCCGCGACACCGGTACGCCTCTCGATGAGAGGGTCAAAGCCTTTCTCTTTACTCCGTCCACGACGACGCCTCCCGTAATCGTCGTTCACGGAGTCGATATACATCTCCGCTGATCGCCGAAAACCGGATCAGTTTCCGTCGCTTGGCCTATGATCCGAGCACAATGCCCCTCCTTTCCCACCTCCTCACACCCACTCTCGGCAATCGCGGCCTATTCCTCGATGATTGTCACCTCGGAGCGCTCGTCGACGATTACGACCTTCGTCTTTTTCAAAAGCCGCTCAATCGTCTCGAGGTAAAGGCGGGTCTTGGTGATTGCGGGATCTTTCTCGTATTCCGCGAGAAGGCCGTTGAAGCGCTCGGCCTCTCCGCGGGCGGTGTTGACTCGCATCTCGTAGGCCCCAAGCGCCTCTTTGGTGATAATCTGGGCGTCGCCTCTCGCCCGCGGAACAATCTCGTTGGCGTAGACGCGCGAGTCTTCTATGGCGCGCTCGCTGTCTTTCTTGGCCCTGGCCACGTCGTTGAAAGCCTCCACGACGGGAACCGGGGGAGAGACGATTTGCAGGTTACCCGTCAGCAACCTGACTCCGGCGCCGTAACCGTCGAGCAGCTTCTGTGCCTCCCTCACGGCTTGCATTTCGACTTCCGCCTTGGCGGTGGTCAGCACGTCGTCAACGGGCATAGACGAGACGTAGGAGGCCATGACGGACTCCACGGCGCGTTCGATAAGCCAATCCGGCTCTGAAGTCTCAAACAGGTACTCATCCGGATCATCCGCCTTGTACTGCACTACCATCATCACCTTCAATATGTTCTGGTCTCCGGTGAGCATGTCGGACCTGCGCGCCTCCGACCAAAGCTCACCGTGAGACTTGAAGCCGACTTCGATCCGCTTCACTTCCTTGGTGCTCGGCGTATACACGCGATCTATCGGCCAAGGCAGCGCGTAGTGTATGCCCGGTCCCGTGTGGGCATGAACCTCCCCCAGACGGGTCGTCACGCCGCGCTCATTGGAATCGACGGTATAGAATCCGGTGAGAAGCCAGACGAAAACGACTACCAGCGCCGTCACCGATATGAAACGCCTCCGCCGGTCCGCGGTCGCGAACTCGGCCACGCTGCTTCTATATGGAAACCCACCGGTCAAAAGAACAACCCTCCGATTATGCCGGGGCTCACCGCGCCCTATGCCGCCGTCTTGTTCGCCCCATGGCGCGGGCTTGCCCGCCCCGTGCCGCTACCTCATGCGCCCCTGCCCCTCCAGCAGCGTCCTCAAATACTTCATGTCAGAGGGAAGGAGCACCGTCGTCTTCTCGTCCAAAGAGCTTTCGTACGATTCGAGCGTGCGCAGAAACTCATAGAACTCGGGGTTCTTGCCGTACGCCTCGTTGTAGATCCTCGCTGCCTCGGCCTCGGCGCTTCCCTCGGTTTCCAACGCCTCGCGTCTGGCCTGCGCCAGAATCTCCATCCGCGCGCGGTCCGCTTCGGCGCGGATCTTCCGAGCCTCGCTCTCGCCCTCGCTGCGATACCGCGTCGCAATCTGTTTGCGCTCGGCCCGCATCCTATCGAAGACGCTCGTACGGTTCTGCTCCGGGTAGTTGATTCTCTTTATGCGGAAATCCACCACCCTTACGCCGCACTCGGTCATGGCCGCGTTGTCGCAGGTCTCGCGGATCTCGGCGGTGAGCGATTCGAGCTTTATGTTATCCGGAACTACGGATATGAGCGCGTTCAGATTGCTCCGGCCCAGGACTTTCCCTTGTTGCGACATAACGACGTCTCTGAGATATGCCTCGGCCCCCTGCCGGCCGCCCACGGTTTCCAGGAACAACCGCGGATCTTCGATCTTCCAGCAGGTGTAGTTCGACACCTCTATGTTCTTCTTGTCCAGCGTAAGAAACTCCAAAGGCGGCTCGTCCACGCTGGGGATGTCGAACACCATCAGCCGATTGTCGAAGCGCTCGACGCGGTCGATAGGCGCGGGCCACTTGATCTTCAGACCCGGCTCCGTGACGCTTCGAACCGGGTCGCCGAAGCGCAGCACAACGACGTACTCCGTCTCATCCACCACGAATATGGCCGATCCCAGAACCATGAGAAAGAGGATCAGCAGTACGGCTCCGATAGTCCACTTCACGGTTCAACCTCCGTTCGGCGGCGCCGTCCACGCCGGGCGGAACTCAATCCTTCCCCAGCGGCGCCCCGTCCTTCTTGGGACCCATCCGCAGCCAGACGTCCGGCCCCTTCGTCCCGCGCGGCATCAGATCCACGTACTTGTTCATTCCGGGCAAAACTCTGTCCATCAGCTCCAGGTAGAGCCGGGTTCTCATCAGCTCGGGCTCATTGCGATATATCTCGCTTTGCGCCTCGAACGCGTGGGCGTTCCCCTCCGCGATCTCTACGTGCTCCAACGCCTTGCCCTTCGCTTCGGCTATCATTCCGGAGGCCTCGCCCCGTGCCTCCAGGGTTCTCTTCTCCCAGTATTGCTGGGCTATGTTCTCTTTTTGTTTCTGGTCCTCCGCCGCGCTTGCCACGTCTCGGAATGCCCAGTGCACCGGCGGCGGCGCGTGAATCGAGTGAATATTCACTCCCACTACCTCGACTCCCGCTCCCGAGGCATCGAGCCTCCGCTGCATCTCCTCGTGCGCTTCGCTCTCCACCGCTTCTCGGTCCACGGTCAAGAGAGAGTCGATCGCCCTGCTTCCCACGGAGGAGCGAAGCGCCCACTCCGCCGCGCCCCGCAACAGCGATTCTCTGTCGTTAACGCCGTACATGTAGTTCATGAACGCCTCTCTCGAATCGATGATTCGATAGTGCGCCACGCATTTGACGTCGATTATGTTCTCGTCCCCACCGAGCATCCACGCTTCCTCGCTGAAAGGATCGCTCTCGTTCAAGGAAATCGAACTCGGGCGCAGTTGGTCGCTGCGATAGCCGATCTCGACGCGCCTCACTTTTCGCATCGACTCGACGTCATAACCGCCGAAAGGTACGGGCGGGGCGTAGTGCAGTCCCGGAGGCAGATAGGTCGAGATCACCCGCCCGAATCGCTTCACCGCCCCGCGCTCCCCCGCCCCTACGACGAAGAAGCCGCTGGAAACATAGCCGATCGCGACTATCGCGACGAACGCGATCCGGATGGCCCCGGGGCTTACGATAACTCCCAACCTGCGATGGATGCCCGCGGACCAGCGATCGAGAAGCCGGGTCCGCCTTATGCTGAAGCCGACCAGGACGAGCAGAAGAACCGTGGCCGCGATCTCAAGCACGGACGCTCCGCCCCCCATAATGGGACTCGCTTCGACTACGGCGGTCATTGCGCCGGGACCTATGATCGCATCCAGGATCAGCCCCATCAGGACGCTGACGACCGCGATGCCGCCGAGATAGCCCGCCAGCACCCTTCGCCCGAACTGGTTGTTCAAAACGATCAGGCTCGCGACGTTCGTCGCTGGCCCGGCCAGCAGGAACACCAGCGCGGCGCCCGGGCTCACTCCCCCGGCTATCAAACCGACGGCGAGCGGCGTCGACGCGGTGGCGCATACGTAGACCGGTATGCCGACCGCCAGCATAATCAAGTAAGTGACCGGGGAGCCGCCGATGGCGTCCTTCAAACCCCAGCCCGGCAGCCAAGCAACTACGGCGCCGGCGATCAGGATTCCGATGAGAAGCTGCACCATGATGTCGTCGAACATCTCCACAAAACCGAAGCGGAGCGCTCTGCGGAGCCATCCGGCTTTCCCAGGCACCCCAGGCGGAGCCCCGCTCTCAGAACCGCCCGACGCGGATCCCTCGCAGCACTCGCCGGCGCCGGGCGAGCCCGAGGATCCTTCAGCTGTCTCGGCGGCCCCCTCCGGCGGACGCCGCTTCTCGTCCCAGGTGTCTATCCGGTTGACCACGAGGCCCGTTGTTATGGCCGTAACCAAGGCCGCCAGCGGACGAAAGACGGCATAGAGAGGCCCTAGAAGAGCGTAGGTTAGGACTATTGAGATGATGTCCGTTTCGGGGACCGATATCAGGAAAGACGCCGTAGCCCCTTTGCTCACTCCTTGCTTGCGCAACGCCAATGCGGCCGGCAGGACGCTGCATGAGCAAAGAGGCATGGGGATTCCGAATAGAGTCGCGAGGTAGACGGGGCGATGACCCGGCGCGCCCAACAGTGCGTTGATGGATTGGTAGCGGTTGAGAAATACGCTCAGCAGGCCCGCGACGAGGTACCCGAAAAGCAGGTACGGCGCCGCCTGCGTTAGTATGCCTATGGCCTCTCTTATGACTGTGTACATAAGCGTACCGGGAAAAGCCGCCTCATGCCGGGCGTGTCATGTCCGCCAACGTCCCCGGGGCGGCAAAACGGCTCCGACCGGCCGTTGCTGCTCACAGAGACGACGCCCGGCAGCGCGGTAGGCGCTGCGCCTCCCTGAGCAACCACCACCCATCCGAAAAACCGGCCTGAGTGACGACAGGTCGTTCTATCGCTAAGGTACTTCGACGCCCGGCAATCTCCCCTGCGGTTCTTCTCCTGCAAGCGGCAAGCCCCGTCCCGCCTTGGCAGGGCGCGAAGGCCATGCGCTTGCCCGTCACCGTGATCCACGGGCGCCATACCACCATACCCGACCATACTCCACTAACATTATCGGATCAAGCCCCGGTCGACTGGAGTGCACGGCCCGGAATGCGCGGCCGCCGGGATCGGGCCCTGTTACCGACCGACTCGGTCCATCCGCATCCCGGACAAACGGCACGGAAAGCGCAGGTTGTGGGCCCCCGCGGGCGGTGGTACAATGCGCCCGGCTCCGGATAAGGAGGAGAAAATGTCACAAGCGCACGGACCATCGAGAAGGGTCGCCGGTATTCCGCCGTCGGGCCTTCGACCGTCTCGAGGCTTACTTCGGGGTCTAGGGACGACGGAGTCCGCCGCCGGGGGTTCTCTTTTCCCCCGACCCTCTTGAAAGGAGGAAAGGAAGATGCGCATATCGAAGCAGGCACTCACCGCTGCGGGCCTGGCGGTCCTCTTGGCCGCAGGAGCTTCAACGGCATACGCGGGAGTCGTCTTCGAGCTGGAGACGACTTATCACTCCGGAGCCAAGACCCGGGTTGAGAGCGGAAAGATGTTCGTTCTCAAACCCAACATGAAGATGGAGATCATGACCGGGGAGCCCTCGTCGAAGAAGGAGAAGCCGAATGAGATGATCTTCCGGGGCGATGAGAAACAGATAATCATCGTGCGGCACGACGAAAAGACCTACATGGTGATGGACTCGAAGTCCATGGAGAAGATCAGCGGTCAAATGCAGGAAGCCGACGTCAAAATGCGGGAGGCGATGGCGGAGATGGAAAAGCAGATGGCCGAGATGGACCCCGAACAGCGCAAGATGATGGAGAAGATGCTCAAGGACAAAATGCCTCCCGGCGCCGTGATGGACAAGGATCGCCCTGAGCCCGACTACCGCAAAACCGACAAGAATGAGAAGAAGAACGGGTACCCCTGCGTGAGATACGACGTCTATCTGGGCGAGGAGAAGACTCAGGAACTCTGGGTGACCGATTGGAAGAACATCGAGGGATCGAAGGAGCTCAAGGCAGTGTTCGAGGACATGTCCGACTTCTACGCCGAGATGATGAAGTCGCTCGATAAAACGGCCGGAGGCATGGTCGGCGCCGAAGGCAATCCCGTGGGAGACTTGGCCGGCATCGACGGCTTTCCGGTGGTCGCCCGCTATTTCTCGGGCGGCGAATTGGAGAGCGAAACGCTTCTGAAGTCCGTCACCGAGAGTGATCTGGACGCGGCCGACTTCGAGGCCCCCGAAGGCTACAAGCTCCGGAAGATCGACGGGTAGTGCTTAGCCGATACGCGACGTGACCGGGCGGGCGCCTGTTGCCCGCCCTTCCTATGCGAAGCACCCGTCCGGGCGCCCTTGAGAGAGTCGGCCGGCACGGGCGTAAGGCGCGGAGGGAAGGCCCACCGAGGTCCGGGACGCAAGACGGAGCGTCCCAAGTGACGCGCGACCGGGGCTGCGCCGAAGGAGCCGCGGCGACGGGGTCCGGAACCGGAAAAGGCGACGGCTCAACCCCGGAGGATCGACGGCGGATTGGAATGGAGGAAAGATGACGCCAAGAGAATCTCAGACCACACTTTATCTGAACTCGGATCGCATGGGAGACGGCGACGACGAGCTCGGAAGAAGACTGCTCAAGTCGTTTCTCAATACGACTCTCGCTTCGGAGAAGAAAGTGGACCGCATTATCTGCGTGAACTCGGCGGTCTACCTAACCACGGAGGGTTCGCCCGTCATAGAGGAGTTGACCGATTTCGAGCGGCAGGGGACTGAGATCGTCTCCTGCGGCACGTGCCTGAAATCCTACGGTCGCGAATACATGGTCGTCATCGGCAGCGTCGGAGACATGGCGGGAACGGTGGCCGCGCTCTTCGAAAGCGACAAAGTGACCACTCCCTAGACGCCTCCTTAGGCCTCGTCCCTCTCGTGAGAGAGCAGAGGACAGAGGAATGCCGATCAACGTGCCGCTCCGCCGCCGACGTGGCCCTCTAATCGGCAAACAGCGGCCGCGGAAACTCCCCGCGACCGCTGTTCTGCTTGCCTATTCGGGATGGGCTCTTGGGGAGGCCGCTCGACGCGCGGCCGGCCCCAATTACCAAAGTCTCCCCATGGCCGTAAAGGCTACTGGTCCATCAGCATCATCTTCTTCACATCCTGATTCCCGTTGAACCGGACACGATAGAAGTAGACGCCCGCACCGGCCTTCCGGCCTTGGTCATTCCTGCCGTCCCAGGTCACGTAGTGATACCCGGGTCCCTCTTCCCTATCGATCAGATTGGCCACTCTTCTCCCGGCGGCGTCGTAGATCTCGACCTTAACGTTGCCGGCGACGGGCAAGCCGTATCCGATCTTGACAAGGTGGTTGAACGGGTTCGGAACAGCCTGGCCCACGACGAAACTCGGGGGAATCGAGATTGAGTCGTCGAACTCGCCCTCGACCTCGTCCTCCGGCAACTCTCCCTTGGCGCCTTCGGTCGGGGCTCTAAACCGCTGCATCTCCTCGTCATGCTCGGGCTCGCATTTCGCGTTGATGGGGCAGCCGAGCTCGTTGTAATCGTTCAACATGTCCTTGACCATGTTGATCTCATGCTCATCCAGAGTCTCGAGCGCCTCGTTCACCGTATCGATCACTCCCTGGACGCTCAACGGGTAATCAACGTGCTCACCGCATGCGTTGAGCAGCGCCGCCACGCCGTGTCTCAGGAGGTTGCGGGCCTTGCCCAGCGCCCCCGGGCCCCCGTGGTACCTGAGAGCATCCATCAGCGAATCGTCCGCGAGCTCCTCCAGCTCCGGAGAAGGTATGTCGAACACCTCGCCTACCCGATCCTCCTCATCGTACGCCTCACACCAGCAATTGGGATGGTTCTTCCAGAACCCGGGAGTGCAGCCTTCCAGACCGGGCACCCCGCAGCAATCGGAGCTGGTTCTGGTGTAGGTGTTGTCCAAGTTGTAGTCCGGAGGCAGCGTGGCCGTCACGGTGATGGAATTGCACACCTCCGACACACCCGCAGGAACCGGCACGGTCACGATCTCCACCAGAGGCGGACCGTCCCAAGGAAGCGTGATCGGCCCCGGAATCGCGGGCTCGTCCGTCGTGATGATCAGATCGACGTCGCCCGTGTTGTCGATCGTGATCTCGAACTCGGCATCGGAGCCTTCGGGGACCGGATCGGTCAGACACACCTTGGATACCGTAAGATCCGGATGCAGAAGATCGACCTCGGCATCGTCCTCAGCCGTAAGCTGAGCCGCGGCCGGATCCTCGTAGATCGCCGTGACCGTGTTGATCAGCGGATCCGGATCATCGGCCATAACGGTGTAGGTGAACGTGTGACACTCGGTCTCGCCCGACGGCAGAGTGGGCTCGAAGCTTGACGTCAAGTCGCCCAGTCTGTCGTCGATGACGCTTACGCGAGTGAGGTCGCAGTTCTCACCGCAGTTCACAACACAGATCTCGTAGGTCACCTCGTGGCCGGCCTTGGTGACGAGCGGATCGGCCGTCTTGGTCACGTCGAGGCAACAGTCTATGATGTTACAGCAGTCGTCTGCTCTCTCCTCGTACGTGTTGGGCAGGTTCAACTCGGGAGGCAGCGTGGCCGTAACGACGATCTCATTGCATATTTCCGGCGGATCCGGAAGCTCAACCGGGACGTCCTTCGTGACAACCTGCTCGAACGCGGGCCCATCCCAGGCAAGCGTGAACGGGTCGGCGATGTCGTCCTCGTCGGTGTCAATGACGAGATCAACGTCGCCTATGTTGTCGATCGTGATCCTGAAATCAGCCGTGCCTCCCGGCACCACAGGGTCGGTAATACACTCCTTGACCACCGTGAAGTCGGGATGAACCAGATCCACCGTGGCCGTAGCGTCGTCGCTAACCGGGAAGGTGTACTCGACCGGGGTCGGGGACCCGCACAGGACCGAGACTTCGTAGTTCGCAGTGACGACGTTCACCAGCGGATCGGGGTCGTCGACCCGGACCGTGTAGTCCACGTCCACGCACTCAATGGCCCCCGCCCCCAACTCCGGGCCGAAGAGAGACGTCAGGTCGCCCAGAACGTCGTCCGTGACGGAAACCAGATCCAGAGTGTTCAAACCGCAGTTCTCGACGCATATGTTGTAGGTCACAATGTCGCCGGCCTTGCTCGTAGTGTGGCTCGGCGTCTTGGTGACGATAATGCACGGATCGATGAGCAGGGACCCCTTGTTGACAATGCAGTTGAAGGGGTCCTCGACTGTGGACAACTGGGCGCCCGTACTCTCGAACAGGTTGTTGATGGGTCCCACCCAAGCCAACGGAATCGTCCAGCTGAGGTTATAGACCTGCTCCGTCCCCGGATTCAGGATGAAAGGGAAATCCGGATAGGAGGCGTCCGCCGAGCTGTCCAGCACTATGCTCGTGCCGTCCGGAAGCGTGTCCTCCACGAAGTCCACCCGAACTTGCTCACTCGGATGGGGGTTTCTGATCTTCAATACGTAGTCGATCGTATCGCCCGGCCTGTATACGTTGGGACAAGGCGGATCGACGTTGTTCTCACACTGCGTATCCGCCATAGGCGCGGCGGCAGCGCCCGCGGACCACACCAGGGCGGCCGCGAGTATCCCCAGAGTCAACCACTTCAAGTTCTTCATCTCCCACTACCCCGTTTCTGAATGCCAATACCAACAAAGGATCTCCACTGCACGGCGTTCCATCCTTCGATGTCCCGGTTCGTCATACCTCCCTTCCGCACAAAAGCAGTGCATTGCGAAAATCACCAGTGGGTCTGAGAGTGTCCAAACTCAAACCAGGGGGACGACACCCTCGGCTCCATTTAAGCCTCTCGGTCGCCTCGGGCCTCCATCCATAAGCGCAGGCGATGCAAGGCAACTACTCGCAGGCGGGACACAAGTCCGTCGACTCCCGCCGCAGGTGACGAGCCTGTGACTACCGTCTGAAGCGCCTCCTGACTTCGATTGTCCGGTCGACGACTATCGGTTGTCTCTCGCGAAGCAGATTGGGGAAAATGACCCATTCGGACAGACACAGCAATACCCCAACATCTGGTCAGATGACGGGGCATCATAATCCAATCGGTCATCAGAAGGACCACCCACTGCGGTTTCCCCCTTTCCGCTGCTGAAGAGCCAATATAGCAACGACATGCTTCCGTGTCAATGAATATCTGCGAGCACGGAACATATAAATCCATTGGGAAGAAACTCCTTAGGCAACGCATCGGCCCGCACTTGTCCCCAGGCCCGCTCCTCTTGCCGACCCGGAGCTCCTGGAGGAGAACACCCAGAGGTCCACCCGGACCAACCAAAGGCGTGGCACGGAATCGCCGGCCCGCTAAGCGCCCTTAGGCATTGACGATGTCATCTCGCCGGCATGTTGCGACGCTTCCCGTGATTGAACAGTGAAGATCCTGTTGGAACTCGTCACACTCCTCCTCGGGAGCCATCAACCGGCGCATCGCCCCCACGCACCGCGGACGCCCACTACCGGGGATCGAGGTATTCACCCCGGCCGCACTGCCCCCACATTCCCCTCTCATCCCGTTTCGCATCCTCCTCCAGCGCCTCAAAAAACTCTCGATGCTTCGTGTTGGGCGCAAACGCCGCAGCGCGGCAATAGCCCTCCCCGATGAGCAAAGCGTTCACGAAGGTCTCATCCAGATACACATACGCCAGGAGCCTTCCGTACGGATCCGTCAAGCGGACATCGAGCTCCAAACGGACCTCCTTCCCGGCAACGATCTCATGGTTGCGTCGCGCCGCCTCCTCGGCAAAGCACTCCCCTTTTTCCGGGGCGTCGATTCCGATGTAACGGACCTTGTCCCCGGAATTCAAGAGAACCGTATCCCCATCGAGAGCCCTCGTCACCTTCGCGTAGATCTGCCGCGTCGGACACGGACCCGACGGCTTCGAACACCCACTCGGGATCGAGCACGGCACTAGTAGCGAGATGAACAGCGCCATTGCCATGGCAACGGCACGCGGGTTTGCTTCTTCGGGCAAGGTCGGCCGACGCCGAGCCAATGCCGGATTATCGTTCATTGGAGATTCCCCCTGCGGGGATTCTTCGGGGGTCATAGCTCAACCAACGGGGAGCCGTCGGGCCGTTCAGGGAAAGCAGCAGCCGAATCGCGCCCCTTTCGCCGGCGAACGATCTTTCGTAGCGACCGTTTCCGCAGGAGCGAAGGAAGATCCACCGGCGCGAAGCGCCGGTTAGCTGACTGAGCGGGTGCAGGGAGCAAGAAAGATCTTTTGCACGCACCGCAGGAGCGAGCGGAGATCCACCGGCAATACCGCCCAGTGATGCTTTCGCGGGCGAACGATCTTCCGAAGCGACCATTTGCACAGGATGGAGCCGAGATCCACTGCGGCGAAGCGGGGTTTAGCTCCGCGAAGCGGGCGCGGGGCCACAAGTGAACCCTTCGCCCGAACCGCGGGCTATATGAGTCCCCTCTCCCGCGCGGCGTCACGCAGCTCCGAGCGAAAGTCAGGATGCGCGATGCCGATGAGGGCCTCGGCGCGCTGCCGCAGGTTCTTACCGTGAAGGCTCGCGACACCGAACTCCGTCACGATATAATGGACGTCCGCCCTGGTGGTGACAACGCCCGAGCCGGGTTTGAGCGAAGCCACTATGCGCGACACCGTGCCGCCCTTCGCCGTCGCGGGAAGGGCTATGATGGGCTTACCCTCGGGGGCGCGCGCCGCCCCTCTCACGAAGTCCACTTGTCCCCCGAAGCCGCTGTAGATCATCGGCCCTATGGAGTCGGAGCACACCTGGCCCGTCAGATCCACCTCGATCGCCGAGTTGATCGCAGTCATCTTCGAGTTCTGCCCTATCACGAACGGATCATTCGTGTAATCCACCGGGTGCAGCTCGAAGGCCGGATTGTTGTCGACGTACTCGTAAAGCTCCCGCGAGCCCAATATAAAGGTGGCCACGACCTTGTCCGTGTGGATGCTCTTTCGCGAACCGTTCACGGCGCCGAGCTCGATGGTCCTTATGATGGCGTCGGACACCATCTCCGTGTGTATTCCCAGGTTCCTTCTACCGCCGAGATGCTCCAGCACGGCGTTGGGTATTCCCCCGATGCCGAGCTGAACGGTCGCGCCGTCTTCGACGAGCCCGGCGACGAGTCGGCCGATGTCTTTTTCCACGTCCGTGGGGGGCTTTGTCTCAAGCTCCGGCAAGCCTTCGGACACCTCTATCGCCCTGGTGATCTTTGAGACATGAATAAAGCAGTCCCCAAGCGTCCTGGGCATCTTCTCGTTGACCTGGGCGATCACGATTCTCGCGTTTTCCGTAGCCGCTTTTGTTGCGAGAACCTCGGCCCCGAAGCTCATGAAGCCGTGCTCGTCCGGAGGAGACGTATGAATGAGCGCCACGTCGAGCTCTATGATCTTATTAGTGAAAAGGGCCGGGATCTCATTGAGAAAGACGGGGACGTAGTCCGCCCTGCCCTCGTTCACCGCCGCCCTGTCGGCCGGCCCCACGAAGAGCGAGTTGTGTCTGAAGCTCTTCTCCATCCCCGGCCGCGACAGAGGGTCGTCTCCCAAGAGCAAGACGTGGGTCACCGTGACGTCTCTGAGATCATCCGCCATATCCGCAAGCGAGCGCACCAGCCTATACGGCGTCGCAGCGTTTCCGCTTGTAAAGACCGTGTCGCCGCTCTTGATCAGCGACACCGCATCTTCGGCCGTCACGAGCTTGCTCTTATAATCCTCTATCCATCTCATAGGCGCCTACAACGAAGTATTCTCGATCCCCGGTCCCCCGAGGCTCCTGTGCACGATCCTTCCCCCGTAGGTGTAGAGGCCCTCTCTAAGGTCGGGGCTGGCCTCCAGCACCCCCTCCCACGTTTTGTCGGCGTGCGGTCTCAGATATGGAATCAACGAGCCGGTCAGCGCGTGTGTTGCCGTTCTGGCCACCCACGAGGGGAGATTGGGGACGGCGAAATGAACCACCCCTTCATGGGTGTAGACCTGAGAAGGTCCCGGAGTCGGCCTGGACGTCTCCACGCAGCCGCCGTGGTCGATCGAGAAGTCCATTATTACGGAACCGGGCCTCATCATGCCCACCATCGACTTAGTTACCAGACGAGGCGACCGCTCACCCGGAACAAGCACCGCACAGAGCAAGATGTCCGCGAAAGACAAGAGGCTCCGCAGGGCGCGCTTGCTGTAGCTGACCGTGACGACGCGTCCTCTGAACTCCTTGTCCAGCTCATGCAATCGGTCATGGTCCACGTCCATAATGTGGACTTTCGCCCCCACGCCGACGAAAGCCCTAGCCGCCGAGGTTCCCAAGGTTCCCCCTCCGAGGATGACTACGTCGGCCGGTGGCACGCCTGGTATTCCGCCGAGCAGTATCCCCCTCCGCCCTTCGGCTTCGCTCTCCAGAAGCCTGCCCGCCGTCTGGACGGCCATCTTGCCGGCTATCTGGCTCATAGGGGTCAGGATCGGCAGACGTCCATGGACGTCTCTCACTATCTCATAGCCCACGGCGGAGATCTCTCGCTCCAGAAGAACGTTGAGCAGTCTGCCGGGAGTCACGGCCAGATGAAGAAAGCCCATCAGGAGCTGTCTCTCTCTGAAGCAATCCCATACCTCGGGCTGGGGCTGGCCGACCTTGACGATTACTCTGGACCGGCCGTATACCTCGTCCGCGGAGAACACCACCTCGGCCCCGGCCGAAGCGTATTCCTCGTCGCTGAAACCGGCTTCCTTGCCGGCGCCGCTTTCCACGAACACTCTGGCGCCGGCCGAAGTCAGCTCCTCTATTCCGGCGGGCGAAAGGCCGACCCGCTTCTCGGCAAAACCGGCCTGTAGGCCTCTTTCTCTAGGTATTCCCAGTTCCATTCGAGAGCACCTCGTTGCGCGGGAAGATCTCAAGTGAGGATTCGAGCTGCCGGCGATCCGCGGCCGTCGGGGGTGATCATTCTCTCCGCCCACATACTCCACGAATCCCAGGCCGCTAGTCAAGGGCTAAATTCCCCCATCCCAAGCCGGCGGAGCCAAGTACCTTGACAAGGGAAGATCCTACGCGGTATTCTTATCGATAAGCGAAGCGGAGGTGCCCTGGCAGCAACGTGAATCTCTCGCCGGTTCATGGCCGACCTCGACTAGAGCGAAGCGGGACGTGCCCTCTTGGGCTATCTGAACCGGCCGGACGCGGGCATGCAGGGGGCCTCCGATTTTTCGTGCCCATGATCACATTGCCGCGGCCCTCGGCATTCGAACCCCATGCGCGCCTCCCCCCGGGCGCCGTTGCAAACCGCAATGCCGCACGGCAATCCTCTAACGCCCGGAAAAGCTATGACCTACGGGCTCTTTCCGCTTGTGATATAACTACTCACATGGTAGAATTAGGCTGGGATCGGTCCTCGATGGGCTGCACGGAAAGCTGCTGAACACACATGGAAAAAGAGCATATCGGGTTTCGGGGTCTGCTCGAGAGAGTGCTTGAGCCTCTCGTCAGAAAGGCCGCCCCCCATAAACACAGGCTGGTATTCGAGGCTCTGAGCGGAGGAGACCCCGAGGAGATGAAGCGCGTGTCGCTGGACCTCATCGGGGTTCTGGAGTCGCTCGGATACGTCAAGCGAATATCACACGAGGAGAATTCCGGACAGAGCTTTACGAGATATCTCGATAGGACTTCCTCGACGTTTTTCCTGGTTCCCGGCACGAAGGACCCGCAACGGCAGGAGGCGGATCGGGAAACGGGCGGCCCGCCCGCCGGCGACGACTCCGAGATCCTCACCAAGATCCAGCACGACACCGCCGAGCTCCTGCACCGGATAACGGATCTGGAGAAGATATTCGTAATAGACAGCTTGACGCAGGTGTACAACCGGGCGTACTTCGAAATCCAGCTTCCCAAGGAGATTGAGCGGGCGCGGCGGAGCAAGAAGGGCGTGGCGCTTTGCTTCCTGGACATCGACGACTATGCCGTTTTCAACAAGCGGCACGGGATCAAGGCGGGCGACGAGGTTCTCTTCACGGTAGCCAAACAACTTAAGACCCAGGTCAGAGCTCTGGATATCGTGTCTCGCTGGGGCGGCGACGAGTTTAAGATATTACTGACGGCTCCGGTCACTCAAAGGGACGTCAAGGCAATCTGCTCTCGGTTGATAGCACCTGTGCGCGACACTGTAACGACGCTCGCCGGCACAAATCACAAAGTGACGATCACAAAGTCGGTCGGCGTGTCGATGTTCCCCGACGACGTCAATAAGCCCCCGAGGCTCGAGGAGAACGTCGACCTGGCCACGTTGAAAGTGCTGGGCTCGGAGCTCTCGGACAAAGCCAACCAAGCGTTACTGACCGCCAAGGCCAAGGGCAAAAGCCAGGTCGTGTTCTACGGCGACCTTTAGAGCGCGCCCCGACGCCGCGAAGCCCATTCGGAGGACAAAAAACCACTCGAAACAACCCTCGCCGAAGATCCACCGGCAATCGCGCCCCTTTCGCGGGCGAACGATCTTCCGAAGCGACCATTTGCACAGGAGGGAGCCGAGATCCACTGCGGCAAAGCCGCAGTTAGCTCGGCGACCGGGTGCAGGGAGGGTGGAAGATCTTTCGCACGCCGCCTTCAATAATCGCGCACCCCCGCCATCCGGGCATCGTACACGGCGATGCTGCCGTCGTCGCGCTCGGCGATTATCTCATCCACCCCGTCGCCGTCCACGTCCAGAAGCTCCACTCTCCCTCCCAATCGGCCCAGTCTGTTTTTCACTCTGAAGAACTGCGCGTCCAGGACGTATCCTGAATTCAGCACGATGTCGGGCCGGCCGTCCCCGTCGGCGTCGCCTATCGCCAGCCATTCGCCCGGGATGGACTCCGTGGCTTCCCACTCCTTGAACAGCGTCGCGGCGTCGTAAACGAGGAATCTGTCGTCGCCGCACACAAGAAGCTCAAGCGCCGGATCATCGTCGAGCTGCTCGGCAACCACACAGCTGATCTGCCCTGTGTCGAAGGCCGCGTTCTCCCTGACGACGGAGTAGTTCCGCATCTCCATGATCGCCATCCTGCCGCCTACCGTGTATACGAGGATCTCCGTCACGCCATTACCCTTGAAGTCTCTTACGAGCACGCCGCGAACCGGCGATCCGAGGAAGGGGCTTTGCCACTCAATCTCCGGCCCGGCGACGCCCAGGTTCATTATGTGCAGATGACCCGTGTCCGTTCCGAAGGCGAGCTTGGTCCTTCCGTCCGCCGGATTTCTGAAAGCGGTCACGGCGTCGAACCGGCCGGCCACCTTGTAGCTGTCCTCGACGGAGACGACCGGTTTCGCCTTCGGCTGGGACTTCCGGGTGCGATCAGCGACCTTTCCTCTTGATGAAGAGCAACCGCAGACGAGGAAAACACAGAAAACCACACAAAGGCGTTTCATAGAGTCATCTCCGGCGCCCGGCTCCGACGGGCCGCGCATCCATCCCCGAACCGCACCCCCTAGCGTTCCTCCTTGCCCCCGGCGTAGGAATGGGGCTCGATGGCCTTTATGACCACAATGGTCTTGTCGTCGACCTCTCCGGGAGTCTCGGAAGGGCCGCCCTGGTGGACGTCAACGGCTTCAAAGATCTTCCTGGTTATGTCCCTGGCGCTCAACGAGGAGTTGAGGAGTATGATATCCTGAAGGGCTTCAATCCCGAACTCGCCCGAGCCGCTCTTGTAGGCCTCCGTCAGCCCGTCGGTATAGAGCACGAGCACGTCTCCAGGGAAGAGCTTGGCCGCCGCTTGCTCGTAGAGTTGGTTCTTGAAAAAGCCCAGCGCCATGCCTCCTTCCGCCAGCTCGCAGAATACCCCGCCTCTGAGCAAAAGAGGGCGGTCGTGACCGGCGTTGCAGTACGTCATAAGGCCGTTCGGCAACAATTCGCAGTAGAACATCGTTATGAATCTCTCGGGCCCCGTAGTCTCGCAAAGGAAGTCATTGAGGTCCCTAACCAGCGCGCTGATCTTCGTCTCGTCGTGGACCTTCACGCCCAGAGCGCCGTGAAGCTGATTCATCAACATAGCCGCCGGAAGCCCCTTGCCCGCCACGTCGGCGATGATAGCCGCGAGTCCGGAGTCCCTCAGCGGGAAGAAGTTGTAGTAGTCGCCGCCCACCTTTTCCGAGCTGATAAGCCTGGCGTGAATGTCAAAGCCTGCAAAGGAGGGCGGTTCGGGCAGCAGTACCTCCTGCATCTTTCTGGCGACGTAGATCTCCCTCTCCACCGACTCGAGGCTCTTCACCAGCCGCTGATATCGCTCGGCGTTGTATAGCGCCATCGCCGTGCCCCGGGCGATGCGCCTGAGCATTCTCTTGAGCGTATCCTCCTGCCACTTCGCCTGGAATTCGAGGGTGAAGCCGCCGATGAGCTCGGCATTGTGTCCGATCGCCACCCCCGCCGTGTAGGAGCCCCCTATTATCTGATTCTCGAGATCCTTGCTGGCGATGCTCGCGTCGGATGAGTAGCTGACAAAACCCTCTTCTATGATTATCTTGATGGGCGCGTAGCTGACGGGCAGACGCTTTCCTATCGCCCCCTTGGCCCGACCCACCTCCTGAACGCACTCGTATTCGCTGCCCCTTAGCTCCCAGAGTCTGCCGCCCGATATCCCGACCAACGGCCCAAGCCCCTTGACCACCATGGTCAGGAACTTGTCCTTCACCTCGCTTATATCAAGGCAAAGCATGATGGATTCGACCACCACGTCTATTCTGTAGTCGATATTCTTCATATCAGGCGGCTCTTGCGGAGCCGCCTTCATTGTAGGCATCTTCTCTCGCGCCACCTCAGCCTCCGGTAGCTCTGTCTCGGGTGTTGATTGTCGGGGCGTGTCGGCCCCTGGTCTCTCTTCAAGGACGGCCCCCTAGGAACGCTTCCGCCGATGGGGCCGGCCGGCGTCGATCATTCGGGTAGAACGCTTGAGTCTCACTCCCGGCGTCCGACCCGGCGCGTCCCACGGAACCCGCGCCTGTGAGCTTCTCACGTTCCCTACAAATCCTGCTTCTCCTGCCTCTTGTCGATATCATAGACGTTGAGCTTGCCGCCGGTCGATTCGCCTATGACCTCGAGTATTCCGTCGCCGTCCAAATCGATCAACCCGAGTCTCGTCCCGAAGTTCTCGGTCTGCCACTCGACGGCGTGGGTCAGGGCCCCGAAGATGAACCCACTGTTCATGACAACCTCTTCCTCGCCGTCACCGTCGACGTCCCCGACCACCATCTCGGAGGCGCCGTAGGGATCGGTGCCCTCCCATTCGCGGTTGAATCTCACGCCGTCGTAAATGAGCAGCGAGCCCCCGGCCATTATGAGAAGCTCCTTTTGCGGATCGATGCCGTCGAACTCACCTATGGTCATACAGCGGATGTCCGTGAAATCGCTCTCCACGCTCTCCCAGATGAGCGCCCGAGACCGTCCCCCGAAGACGAAGACCCTATCCACGGTAAACACAACCAAGTTCGGCTCGCCGTCGTTGGCCAGGTCCGAGCAGAAAAGCCCCTTCACCATCGATCCCAGATGGAAGCTCTTCCACTCCCTCACGTATCCCCGGTCCGCTTTCTTAAGGATGATCACGTAGCCGAACGCGTCCGCGAGCACCAGCCTGTCCGCCCGAGTACTATCCCCCTCCAGTGTCTGCATGAGATAGAAACTCGAGGCGAAGGTCCCCATACTGTTCTCCGGCCCCCTGTACGTAACCAGCTTGTCCGTCGCACAGGCATCGGGGGATGAAAGCAGCAGGAAAGCCACGCAGATGAGACATGGGAAAATGGTCTTGAAACCGGTCGCCGGCATCTTCTACCTCCTCCTGCTCAGACCAACGTAACTGACGTAGATTCAAGCTAATGCAATTATGTGCAGTATATAGCCCCACGGGGGCGATGTCAACGCGCCGCTCTCGATTCCCCTGAGTGGCCTGAGGGGGACCTATTATCGAGCCCAAGGCGGGCAAACCTAGGGGAAAAGCCACCGCGGTCCGCAACCAGGAACAACCCTGGTTCGTATCAGTTAGAGTAGTGCTTCTAAGGAGCTGCGCCCCCTGGTCGGCGGGGCGGCGCATCCACGAGGCGGCGGCAATCCAAGAAAACGGAGTCAATATGAAACGGTTATCCTCCCCGCGAATTCTCGCCGCGGTCGCAGCGGCCTTGCTCATCATTGCCGGGTCCTCCTGCAGCCGCAATGGCGGCCCTCAAACCGAAACGGACGACGCCGTGCCGGTTGAGCTGGCCGCCGTTATCGACACGTCCCTTTCGTCCTATGTCTCGGCTGCCGGAAACCTGGAGCCGGAGAAAAGGGCCGTGGTTCTTGCCAAGGTCGAGGGCACGGTTCTCTCCATCGAGGTGGAGGAAGGCGACCGCGTTCAAAAGGGCCAGGTGCTCGCCGGGCTCGACGGCACGGAGCTCGAGCTCGACCGCGAGCAGGCACGAATAAGGGCCGAGGCCCAGGAAGTGGAGTACGAGAGGGCCAAGACCCTGTTCGCCAAAGGCCTCCTGAGCCAGCAGGACTACAACCAGCAGTCCAACGATTATGAGCTGGCGAAGTCAGAGCTCGAAGCGGCCGTCTTGAGATATTCTTACGCGACGATCAGGGCGCCTTTTTCCGGCAAGGTCACGGGCCGGAGCATCGACGTCGGCCAGACCGTCCGGATCGGCACGCAACTCTTCACAGTTGAGGACACAAACCCTCTCCTGTGCAGGATACACCTTCCGAGCCATCTCATACTTTCCATCGACGTCGGACAGGAAGCCCGTGTGGACGTCGAAGGCACGGCCGATTCCAGCCTTGTGGGGCGGGTCAGCATGATATCCCCGGTGGTGGACCCCGCGACCGGAACGGTCAAGGTCACCGTGGAGCTCGATGCAGGCGGCCCGGACGTCAGGCCGGGCAGCTTCGTCTCGATAAAGATGATCACGGACACGCACGACGAGGTCCCCGCGATTCCCAAGAAAGCCCTTCTGTCCGAAGGCGGCGACGTCTTTGTCTTCGCCGCGGGATCCGACACCGCGAGGAGGATTAGGGTCACGACCGGATACCAGCAGGGAGACCTGGTCGAGGTTACCTCCGGCCTCAACGTCGGGGACTCGGTGGTGGTAGTCGGCCAGGGAGGCATCGAGGAGGGCACTAAGATAAAGGCCATGAGGGGCCCCGGAAGCGAGTCCGCCGCCGACAGCGCCATGGCCGACTCCCTTAGCGGCGCCGAGGCGCCAAAGCCGGAGGGGACGGAGGCCGATTCCTCCGGCAGCGGCGACACTTCGGACTCCGGGGACCAAACGGCCGACTCGCCGGAAGAGGGCGGCGCTTCGGAGTCCGAGGATGAGAAGGGAGAAGACCGGTGAGAATCGTACGCTTTTCGCTGGCAAGGCCGGTCACCGTAAGCATGGTCGCGGTGAGCTGTTTCCTATTCGGACTGGTGTCCCTGGGCCGTCTTCCCCTGAATCTTCTTCCGGACATCTCCTATCCCACCCTGACCGTTCAGACGGAGTTCCCCGACGCGGCGCCGGGCGAGGTCGAGAACCTCGTGACTCGGCCTCTCGAGGAAGCCGTGGGCGTAGTCCCGGGCGTGGTCAACATGCACTCCTCATCAAGGGCGGGAATCTCCGAGATCACTCTGGAGTTCGGTTGGAAGAGGGACATGGACCTCTCCGCTCTCGACGTCCGAGAGAAGATGGACCTGGTCGATCTTCCGGATGACGTGAGAGACCCGGTGCTTCTCAGGTTCGACCCCGCCTTGGATCCGATGATCAGGATAGGCGTCTACGGCGACGCCGATCCGGCGATGATGAGGCACTACGCCGAGAAAGTAGTGAAGAAGGAGCTTGAGTCTTTGGAGGGCGTGGCCTCCGCGAAGGTGAGCGGCGGCCTCGAAGAGGAAGTGCAGGTGCGCCTGGATGAGAGGAAGCTGGCGCTGATGGGCATCCCTTTCGGCGCCGTGACGGGCAAGCTTCAGGAAGAGAACGTCAACCTGGCCGGCGGTCGGTTGAGAGACCGCGACGCTGAGTACTTGGTACGCACGCTCGGCCAGTACAAAGAGCTTGAAGACATTCGCACGACCGTACTGGCCGACAGCCTCGGCAGAAGGGTTCTCCTGGGAGACGTCGCGACGGTGCGCAAGGGTCACAAGGAAAGAGACGTGATAACGCGCATCAAGGGACGCGAAAGCGTCGAAGTCGCCGTCTACAAGGAGGGCGACAAGAACACCGTGGAGGTGGCCCGCCTGGTGCGTCGAAGCCTGGACGGGCTGAGGCGCGGCGCCCCCAAGGACGTAAGCCTCGATCTTCTTTTCGACCAATCCACTTTTATTGAGAACGCCGTAAACGAAGTCAAGTCGAACGCTCTTGTCGGCGGCCTGCTCGCGGTGCTCGTCCTGTTCCTATTCCTGGGAGACGTGAGGAGCACGCTGACGATAGCCGTATCGATCCCGGTGTCGGTCGTGGCCACCTTCATGCTGATGCGCCTGTCCGGGGTCACGCTGAATATCATGTCCCTGGGAGGAATCGCGCTCGGCGTCGGCATGCTCGTGGACAACTCGATTGTGGTGCTTGAATCGATCCACAGAGGCCGCGAAGAGGGCAAGGACAGGCGAAAGGCCGCCCTGGACGGCGCGAGCCACGTCGGGGCGGCGGTGACGGCCTCGACCCTGACCACCGTGGCCGTGTTCCTTCCGATAATCTTCGTCGAAGGCGTGGCCGGTCAGGTGTTCAGGGATCAGGCCCTCACGGTCACTTTTTCGCTTCTTGTCTCGTTGATCGTGGCGCTGACGCTCATACCGATGATCGCGGCTTCGGTTTCCAGGGGCAAACAGGAGACCGCTCCGGAAGCCGAGGTCCCGACGTCGAGGAGGGGGCGCCTCAAGAGCCTCTTCTGGATCAGAATCCCGTCCGCAGTATTGAGGCTTTTCAGGCGCGCCTTTTCCGGACTGGGACGGCTCGGAAAGCGCGCCTCGGGTCCCGCGTCGGGGGCGATTCAGGGGGGCTTCGAGAACCTCACCCGAAGGTACGTCGCGACCCTGGATTGGGCCCTGGAGCGGCCCGGGCTCGTGATCGGATCCGCCCTTCTCCTGTTCGTAGCCGCCGGCTTCTCGGTTCGTTTCGTCGGCCTCGAGCTCATACCGCCCTTCTCACAGGGTCAGTTCAGCTTCGAGCTGGAGTTTCCGGAGGGAACGCCGCTCGAGGCAACGGATGAGCACATCGTGTCTCTTGAGACATACCTTGAAGACGACCCGCGGGTCGCGACCTACTTCACGGTAGCCGGAGCAACCCAGCTCGCGGGCAGCTCGCTTCTGACGAGAAACGAAAACCAGGGTCAGCTCAACGTTCGGCTGAGAAACGTGAGCGACAGGGAAACGGAGGCGGCGGTCATCGAGGATCTGCGCGGGCGTTTCGCGAGCGCGTCCAAAGGCATCATAAAGCTCAAGCGTCCGACCTATTTCTCCTTCAGATCACCGGTTGAAGTCGACGTTTTCGGGCACGACCTTGATGAGACGGCTCGGGTGGCCGAGAAGATCAGACGCCGCCTCTCCAAGATACGGGGACTCAAGGACGTAAAGACCTCGGCCGAGAGGGGCAGCCCCGAGTTGAGAATAATGTTCGACAAGGAACGCCTCTCCACCGCGGGAGTCGGCCTGGGCCAAGCCGCCGCCGTGCTCAGGGGGAAGATCCGTGGGGACGTCCCCACCCGCTTCCGCGAGAAGGAGAGGCAGCTCGACATCCGCGTAAACGCGGAGGGAATGGACCGCGCCGACCTCGACGGGATCGCCCGTCTCGCCGTCGGCACGAGAAACGGCGTCCCTATAGAGTTGGGAACCGTCGCGGATCTCGTTCCGGGGTACAGCCCGGGTGAGATAAAGCGGATCTCCCAGCAGAGGGCGGTAGTCGTCTCCTCGAACCTGACGGGGCGGGATCTGGGAAGCGTCACCAAGGACATTCGAGCGGCCTTGGCCGAGATACCCCTTCCCCCCGGCGTCACCGTGTCAATAGGAGGCCAGAACGAGGAGCTGGACAACTCGATCGGCAGCATGCGCCTGGCGCTGCTGCTTGCGGTTTTTCTCGTTTACCTGGTGATGGCCTGTCAATTCGAATCGCTCCTTCACCCGCTGATCATGCTGATCACGGTGCCTCTGGCGGCCATCGGCGTGATAGCCGCGCTTCTGCTGACCGCCACGCCGCTCAGCGTCGTTGTCTTCATAGGAGCGATGATGCTCGCCGGCATCGTCGTCAACAACGGCATCGTGCTCGTGGACTGCGTGAACCGTTTTCGGGCGGACGGGATGGAGAAGCTCACGGCGGTCAAGGAGGCCTGCAGGGTCCGTTTCAGGCCCATCGTGATGACGACGGTGACCACGGCCTTGGGGCTGACCCCCATGGCGCTGGGTCTTGGGGAAGGCGCCGAGATAAGAACTCCGATGGCCGTCACCGTCATCGGCGGTCTGCTGGTCTCCGCCGCGCTGACCTTGCTCGTGGTGCCCTCGCTCTACCTGGTCCTGGACCGCAGGCGTTGAGGAATTTCTGATGTCGCTCAGTGAATTCTGCATCAGACGGCCCGTGGCCACGTTCATGTTGGTAATCTCCCTGCTCGTCCTGGGGTGGGTGTCGCTCTATAGGCTGCCGCTGGAGCTCTTCCCTCGCCTGGATTTCCCCTTCATCGGAGTATATACCCCCTATCCAAACGCCATCCCGTCGCAAGTCGAAGAGGAAATCGCCAAGCCCCTGGAGGAGGTTCTTGCCACCTTGGGAGGCGTGCGGGAGATCTTCTCATATTCCTCATCCGACGATTGCTTCGTCGGCGTTGAATTCTATTGGGGCCGGGAAGTGGACGCCCTGCGACTTGAGGTAAAGGAGAAGGTGGACCAGATAAAACCCGAGCTGCCCTCCGACATCCGGGACATCAGTATCTTCACCTTCAATTCAGCCGACAGCCCGGTGATGGTAGGCAGAATCTCCGCCAAGGGCAGGGACCTTTCCGGCTCCTACGATCTGATCGAGAAGAAGATAATCAACCCCTTGAAGAGGGTCCAAGGCGTCGGCCAGGTGAACATAGACGGAGTCGCGCCCAAGGAGGTCTCCGTCTACCTGGAGATGGCGAAGATTAAAGAGCACAACGTGGACATCCGCCGGGTGTTTCAGGATCTTCAGGCCGCGGGGGTCAACGTCACGGTGGGCAAGGTGACCGAGAAGGGCCTCAGGGTGCCCGTCAGAACTTGGACCCAGGTGGACTCATACGAGGACCTGGGCGAGCTCCCGCTGGGCCGGGCCTCCCTGCGCCTTTCCGATATAGCGGACGTCGTCTACGAGGAGCCCGCGCTGACCTACGGAAGGCACTTGAACCAAGATCAGGCCATCGCCTTCTGGATACAGAAGGAATCGGGCGCGAACGTGGTGGACCTGGCGGAGCGCCTCAGGGCGCAACTCGAACTGATGAACACGGATCCCGCCCTCGAGGGCGTGGACGTGGTTCTTTTCTGGGACCAGTCCGAGCAGATCTTGAGCTCCCTGCGCGCCCTTAGAGGCTCCGGTCTGATAGGCGCCGTGCTCGCCGTTCTGGTTCTGTTCTTCTTCCTCAGGAGCGTACGCTCCACTCTCGTGATCGCGCTGGCGATACCTTTTTCCATCATAGCCGCCTGCTGCTTCCTGTTCCTCACGGGAAGGTCCCTGAACGTTCTCACCATGATGGGACTGATGCTCGCGGTGGGCATGCTGGTCGACAACGCCGTCGTGGTCCTGGAGTCCATACACCGCCACCAGGTGAACGGAGGAGACGCGGCGGAGACCTCCATCCGAGGCGCAAAAGAAGTCGCTCTCGCGGTGTTCGCCGCCACATCGACCTCGATAATAGTGTTCGCGCCGGTGGTATTTACCTCGAGCAAGGACGGATTGCTCACCTTCCTGGCGGAGACCGGAGTGACGATCTCGGTCACTCTCGCGCTCTCTCTTTTGATATCACTTACGTTCATCCCGCTCATGACCTCCAAGATGGCGAAGCCGGGAAAGGAGAAGCGCTCGAAGCTGATGGACAAATGCCTCAGGGGCTATCTGCGGGCCCTGCGCTGGACTTCGTTGAGGCATCGATACGTCACGGGACTCGTCATCGTGCCGGCGGTGACCGCCTTGTCGATCGGCGCGGCGGTGCTAACCAAGGTCCACTTCGAGGAGGAAGCCGGCGTCAAGGTGGACCGCTTGTACTTGAGCTATGACTTCTCGGACAATCTGAACTACAGGCGGACCGAGGAATACGTCAACGTCGTTGAGGAATATCTAATGCCGCGGAGGGAAGAGCTGGGAGTTGAGTCCATCTACAGCTTCTACGCCGACAACCAAGCGGGCACCACTTTGTTCTTCGAGAACGAGTTCATGAGCGACGACGACCTTCAAGGGATAAGGGAGCGGCTCAGAGAGGGGCTGCCGGAAATGCCCGGCGTCAAGATCAGACTCGGCGACGAGGAGCAGGAAGGGGCGGGCGCGGGGGCGAAGACGGTAGAGGTCACCATCTGGGGAGAGGACAGCCGCTATCTCGAGGAGCTGGCCGGCCAGGCCAGGAGGATGTTGAGACGCATACCGGAAATGCACGACGTCACGTCGTACGATGAGGGAGGCAGCCACGAGATCAGAGTCCACGTGGACGACAACAAGGCCCCCAGACTGGGCCTATCCCCCCTGAACGTCTCCCAGATCCTGGGGCTGACCTTCAGAGGGGCCCCTCTGCCCGAGCTGCGGACACCCGACGGCGAAGTGGAGTTGGGCGTCATTCTGCAGCCGGAAGACAGGAAATCGCCCGACGACCTCGAAGGGCTCACCGTAAGCATGAACAGGGGAATAGACGTCGAGCTGGGATCGGTGGCGGAGCTGACCCGCGGCAGGGGGCCGCGCGAGATAAGAAGACGAGACCAGAAGGCGGCCGTCAGCGTACACGCCGCCTACGAAGGCGAAGACACGGCCGACATACACAAGCGAGTCGCCGAGATGATGAATTCAATACCCATGCCGGCCGGCTACACGTGGACCTTCGGCCGGAGCATGCAGCGAGCGCAGGAGCAGCAGAGGCAGATGCTCATCAACGTGCTGCTGGCGCTCGCCTGCGTCTACCTCGTAATGGCCGCCCTGTTCGAGTCTTTGACCCACCCGCTCGTGATAATGACGTCATTGCCCTTCGCGTTCCTGGGGGTGGTGTGGACCCTTGTGCTCACCGACACCCCTCTCAATATCATGACCATGATCGGGCTCGTTATCCTCGTTGGGATCGTAGTCAACAACGGAATCGTCTTGCTCGATCACATAAACAACTATAGGAGAAAAGGCCTCTCCGTCGAGGAGGCCGTGATGGAGGGCGGAAGGGAGAGGTTCAGGCCGATTCTGATGACCGCGGCCACCACGATACTGGGGCTCGTGCCGATGGCACTGGGCAACGCCAACATCGGCGGACTCGGCTACTTCCCGCTGGCTCGCTCGGTCATGGGGGGGCTAGCCGCCTCTACGGTTCTCACGCTCCTGGTGCTGCCCACGTTCTACAGCATACTTGAAGACATAAACGGCTGGTCGAAGAGGCTCTGGGCCGTGAGCAGCCCGGACTACCGTCCGCCCGCGGTCCCTCCCACGCCGGAAACGGCCCCTATTGAAACGAGCTCGCCCGCCGGCACACCCAAGCGCCGCCTGTGGAGGCGGCTGCCGAGACCGCGCCTCCGCCGGGCCCGCAAGTAGCGGACATCCGACGTCGGCCCGCCGACAACCCGGACGCACCCCAGGCAGCTTGGCGGGCCTTCACAATTCTCTTATGCGCCCGTTTCCTCTAGGAGCGCGTCTTCAGTCTCTCAACCAGCCAGGAGGGCATGCTCACCGGGCGGCCGTCTTCTCCGACGCAGATGTGGCTAGTCTCACCCTCGGCGAGTCTTGTGCCGTCGCGCTCGATTCCATAGCCGAATGTGACCGACCGGCTTCTGAGGTCGCTTACGCGCGCGCGTATCACAAGCTCCTCGTCATACCTGGCGGGCGAAGCTATGCGGCAGTTGAATCTCGATATGGGAAGGAAGTAGCCCTCCTTTTCAACCTCGGTGTAAGGCACTCCCTTTTCTCTCATGAGGGCGGCCCGCCCCAACTCGAACCAGACAAGGTAATGCGAATTGTAGGCGACCCCCATCTTGTCCGTCTCGGCGTACCGCACCCGCGTGGTGATCTTCGTGTCCGCTTCGCTCAATGTACCCAAACCGTTGTCTGTGACTACCCGCCCGCCCCAGACTCCCGCCGCGTCTTATCTTCGCGACTACGTCACCGCCCGGGACCTAGTCGCCCCCCCCGCCTTGGCCTTGCATCATCTCCCTGACGTCTTCCGTCCGCCTCCCGGCAACGCTCAGCGCCTCCGGATCGAAGAGACTTTCCGCAAGATCCGAATTTACCTCGCGGGACTTGACCACAAGAGTCGAGAGCAATCTGTCGCCCCTGTAAACCTGAGTCTTGTAAGGGATCCGCCAGCCTGCCTCGACCTCCCTGAAATCGGAGTTCACAAGCCTGCTTTCATTACCCCTCGTAGAACCCTCTTCTACCGCCACGATGACCCGGCTGTTCTTGTCCATCCACAGCTTCACGCCGGCTTCGTCCTCCTCTGCCGGAAGCTGAACGACATAGCAGTCGTGCTCGCCGAGCGTCTCAGAACCCGTCATCTCAGCTTCATCCGAAATCATGTCCCAGAGCCGGCGCTGGGTCTGATATTGCTGAACCTCATGCTGAGAGAGCTTCCTCTTCCCCGTGGCCGGAGTTGCCATCCAGAAATCGGCCCCGTCGTAGACAACCACGCTTTCCATAACTCGCTTTGAATCCGGATCCTCCGATCTCGAGGGCATCTCCATCCTGGACTCAAGCCTCATTTTGTCTCCCATGAGGTAAACCGTATTGTAGGTCGTTATGTCCCCCGTCGGGGAGGCCGTCTTCATCTCCTGAACAATGGTCTCATCCTTGACCTCGGCCTGGTACTTCTCATAGGCTTCCTTGGCCTTCTTGATGAACTCCGAGATATCGTCCTTCGCGGACGCACTCGACGGCATCAAGGAAGTCACCGCAAACCCCAACAGCAGAGCCGTGCCCATTAGGATATGGATCCTCCTGAACATACTTCTCTCCCTTCTCTTTCGTGCCGTCCTTTCCGAGGCTCCTTCAAATTCTGCGCTCGCCCTATCACGGGATTCGAGCCTTCCGCAACAGCAGACCGCGCGGATACGATCGAGGCCTTATGGGGCCCGTACCGAGGCTTCACGAAGGCCAATACGCATCCCCGGGCCGCCGGTACCTCACTCTAGGTTGACCGCAAACGCATGTCAACGTCAAACCGGGCCGCCGATCGGCCTTCGCCGGCGTTGCACCGAGACCTTCGGCCGGTTCGGGGATATCGGCGGGACACGGGAAGGATCAAAGACTGGGGAGCCAAACCGGCCCACTACGCGCGATTCGGTAGTGGACCGGTTTCGTCATGTCGCGTTTGGCTTCCTATGTGCCGTCAAGGTGGTTCCCGCAAGGGCCGATTCGCGGAAACGAGCGGAGATCCACCGCCGCAAAGCGGAGGTAAGCTCCGCGAAGTGGACGCGCGGCCCCTGGGGAACCACCTTGACCGCCGGGCCGTTCTATGAGCCGTGAGCCGCAAACCGACACACTACACGCGATTGCCGTTGACCTGCCGAGTCCGCCGATGATAGGGTGACTTGGTATGAAGGCCCTCCGATGAACCTCTATCTTGCTTAATTACCCGGGAGTAGCTGTCGTGACGACTCACTGCCTCATTCTAGGGACTTCTCTCTTCGCCATTGCCGTCGCGACGACGGTCGGATCGACGACCCCGCAGGCCGAAACGCCTTTCTCATGCGTTCAATCGCGTCGCGTTGACGGCGTGCGGGGCTCGACGGAGTCCAACCCGTCGCCGGATCCGTCAATGCGGGAGGGCTCCGATGCGAGGACGCGCTCCGGCGGAGCGGCCGGCCTGCGCGAGCGCCCCTCCTCGAATCGGGAGTCGGGCGCCGCACAGGACACTTCGGACGTTCCCTATTCCGGCTCCGCCGGCGTTCCCGTTACGAGGGTTGACCTCATCCGAGCGAGCCAAATGCAAGATCACGAAGAGCGAATCCGAGTCCTTGAGGGATACTTAAATAGGCCCATGCGAACCGAGTATGAGAGGGCGGTCTTTCAGATGCTTGTCTCGAGCTGCAAGCAGTCCGGCGATTCGGACGGGGCCGCATTCTACGGAGAGGAAGCCCTCAGGACCTACCCCGACGACTGGGCCGTCTTGCTCGAGCTGAGCTCGATGTACGCAGAGCTGGAAGACCCGGACCTCGACAAAGGCATCGACTACGCCGAGCGCGCCGTGGCGGCGCTGGAGGCCGCCAAAGCCGAAGCCGGCGAGGGGCGCGTGAGTATATTCGTCGGGATATGCTTGAGCGATTGGGGATGGATGCTGTTCAGGAAGGGACAATCGGCGGAAGCCGAGAGCATGCTCGAGCGCGCCGTGGAGAAGAGAAAGGATCCGAAAGCGTACGAGCGCCTCGGCCGAGTGAAGGCGGACGCGGGAAAGCTGGAAGCGGCAAAGGACGCATTCGCCATGTCTCTTGCCCTCTCCTCCGGTGAACGGACCTCAGCGATGGAGGGGATAAAGGAGATCGCGGCAGAACTGGGTGAAGATGAGACGGACGTTGACGCCATTGTCGGGGAGAAACGCAGGGAAATCGCGGAGCAAAAAAGGGAGACAATCAAGAAGCAGGCGAAGATAGAACCCAGACCCGCCCCCGACTTCAATGTGACTACACTGACGGGCGAATCGCTCTCGCTAGAGAGTCTCGGGGGCTCGGTTGTTGTCCTCGATTTCTGGGCGACCTGGTGCGGCCCGTGCCGACTGGAGCTACCCGTCATCCAGAAGACCTACGAGAGCTTCCAGGACAAGAAGGTGGTCTTTATCGCCGCCACCGTCGACGCCGACACCTCCAAGGTTCGCCCCTTCGTAAAGGCTAACGGACTCACCATGCCGGTAGCGTTCGCGCAGTCCATGGGCCGCGATTACGGCGCCGGCTCCATACCCACCCTGTTCCTCATTGACGCAAAGGGCATGATCCGGTATGTCCACACGGGCTATCACCCGGACCTGGAAGAGATTCTGCCCCTGGAGATCGAAGAGCTCCTCCAAGAGCTCTAGGCGGCCGTCAAGACGACAGGGGCGCCCGCGGGCAAGAAAAAACCCCATCCTGACCGTGTCTGCATCGTCCTGTAAACTCTTGCGAGTAACGACTCTTGGTAATGGGAGCCGCCGGAGTTGACGCAACATCACGCGTCGGACAGGGATTTTCTTGTGGGGCTGTGCCCCCTCATATTTATGACTTTTGTAGGCCCCGGGCGATTCAGGTTTTTCGCCGGTCCGGGTGTCGGCCTTTGGTGGGGTTCGAATAGTTAAACACCATTGATCACTGCAGGTTCCAAACCCGGACTCCGGCGGGTTCGGAAGCGATGGCGGCTCTCGACCCCGGAGAAATCCGGGCCGCGGAACCGGCCGTTCTCAACGAGGGCGGATGTGAGGGGCAGGGCCATTTAGGGAGTCTCTTCGGGTCCGGGCTCCGCGGAGGTCGTCTTCTTGCTCCCTTGGCCGCCTGGGATCGGCCTGCCCTTGGAGGAGACCCCCCTGTCCCGTTTGAGGTCCCCTTTCAGCTCCCCTTTCAGCAAGTCCTTCTCCCGGGACACTTGCTTTATCTCGGTTTCGATGTCCTCAGCAGCCTTTTTGAAGTCCCTGATGCTCTTTCCGAGACCTCTGGCTACTTCCGGTATCCGCTCAGCACCAAAAAGGAGCAGGACTACAAGGAATAGGATCAGAAGCTCTTGAGTTCCGATGCCGAGCAAAACGCATTCTCCTTCCGCCTGGCCTGGGCCCCATCAAGCAAAAGCCCCCTTGCGGAGGCTTTGCCGGGAATACTCTATGAGATTGTCAATGCAAGAGGCCGCCGCTCTGCCGCTCTCCGGCTATGACTCGGTGTAAACGGGAAAGAGCAAAAGCCCGGGAGCCTACTTCCCCCTGCTTCCGCGGCTCTTGCTTCCGCCGCGACTACCGCTGCTCCCTCGACTTGAGCTGCCCGAGCTGCGGCTGCCGCTTGAGCTGCTCCCAGACCGAGACGAGCCGCTGTAACTCCGTGAGCCGCGACTGGAGCCGCCGGAGCTGCTGCCGCGTGATTGTTTGTAGCTGCGCGGCTTGCTGCTTTCTCTTGGAGTCGCCGGCTTGGTCTTTCTGCTCGGCCTATAGGTCGGGGCCTTCTTGACGTCTCTTGTGCGATAGACCCTGCCCCTCTTGTAAGTGCCGCTCTTGCTCTTGACGTCCGCTCCCGGTCGCGCCCGCTTGGCGCCGTAGTAGCTCCCTCTATCGTACGCTCCGCGGCCCGAGCGCTTCGAGAGGTACCCTCTTGATACGTCGCCTTTGTATCCCGTCCGGTGCGTGCCCAGATAGCGGCCGGACTTGTCCTTGGGAAAAACATAGCGCCCGTCACGGGCGATGTACCCGCCACGCTTCGATCCCGCGACCGAGTAGTCCGGCTTGAGACGGTGCCCGGTGCGACCCCAGTTCCGCCCGGAAGCATAGGCGCCCCGGCCCCAATGGTCGCGGTAGCCCTGCTTTACGTGGCATCTGTAGTCGTCCCAACAGTGCCAGTAGCCCCAGCCCCATCCGCAGCAGTCATAAGGGCTCCAATAGTTCCAGCGTGGCCAGTGATAGTACGGCCAGTAATAACCCGCGTAGAAGCCCCAGTCGTAGTAGTAGGGTCTGTGCCACCACCAGTACGGGTAGTACCAAGAGTCATAGTATCCGAAACCGAACACCAGGTTTATACTCGAACGCGGACGCCTAACCAGGACGTAATCGTCATCATAATAGTAGTAATCGTCATCGTAGTAGTAGTCGCGATCGTCACGGTACGTCCGCGGCGCCTCGGTCCCCTTGGGTTCGCCGGCGGCGGTCGAGATCATATGCTCAATGACATCGGGGCTCACCCCGGCGTCCCAGAGCATGACTACTTCCTCGGCCGTGAGGTTGAATACGTAACCCGATGCGTCGATCTTGGCGATGATGATTGAGTCGTCCACGCCGGACGAACTCATATAGATCACATCATCAAGAGTAAGCGCCTGGGCCGCCGAGCCGAAAAGGAACATCAGGAGGGCTAAGAGGAGGGTTCTCTTGATCATCATGGATCACCAACCTTCGATCGAAAGAGGTCTGCGCCAGTCCCGCCTTCATAAGGTAGCTTACTCCCCGTGGTAGGCCCTGTCAAGTAGTATGTCGGCAGATCGACCCTGAGACCGCAGGCCTTTGTGCGCGTTGCCGCTCCCCATTTGGGCCTGTTTGGCGCCCGCGTCTTGACAAGGACCGCGCCCGCGCACTATTTTTGCTATAGATGGAGTCTCTCTCAACGCCGACGGGGTCATTGACGCATCCGCCGGATTCCCCCGGAAAAGGAGCATATTGATGACAATCAGACCTAGGTCCCTCGTGCTCACGGCGCTGGCGCTTGCCTTGTCGGCGTTGTCTCTGGCGCCGTCGGGGGCTTTTGGGGAGAATCAGCGTCGCAGCTATGGCTTCAGGGTCGGATATTGGATACCTACGGAGACCCTGATAAGGGACGCCTTGGGCAGCGGTGTCGCCTTCGGCGGCACTTTCTCCCTACCCTTGCGATCCAACAGATGGATTGACTTCCAGCTCGGATACTGGAGCGGAAGCGGAGACCTCGAACCTCTCGAGTACGAGACGATCCCCGGAGCGGTCACGTACAGAACCTCGGATATGAGACTGATTCCGCTGAGCCTGAGTCTCAGGTTCGAGGGGCAGCCTTTGAGCGGCGTGAAACCCTTCATCCTGGGCGGGGTCGATTTGAACTCGGTGAGGGAAGAAGTCGCCTTTCGAGAAACCACGCCCGGCGAGCCGGACAACACGGGCACGAACACGATAAGTAACGCATTCCTCGGCTTCCACGTCGGCGGCGGCGCCGAGACCGACTTGAGGCCTACGATGTCGCTCTTTGCCGAAGGCAGAGTATCGATCGTGAACGCCGACACGGAGGGGGTGGGCGGTTTGCTGGTGGGCGGAGTGAGCTTGGGCGGCGTCTGGATCTCCGGAGGACTCAGATTCAAGTAGCCGGCGTTCCGACGGGTTGCTCCGGCCGGACAGGCCGCCCGCGCCTAGAATCGAAGCTCCCGTGAGCCCCGTACGGGTTGGGCGAAGCGCCGAGCGTCCCGCTTCGAATGAGCCCTCGCTTCTGAACCCGCTCAGAGGCCTTCTTGTCGGCTCCCCTGTCCTCTCTTCTTGAGGACTATCTTCGCGTCGACTATTCTGGATCGTTCCTTGTCGTGGTGCGCTATGAAGGGATTTATATCCAGCTCGTCGATCTCCGGGAGGTCCGCGATCAACTGGGAGACTCTGAGTATCGCCTCGACCAGGCCTTCCTTGTCGACCGCCTCTTCTCCTCTGACGCCTTCCAAGAGCGCGCGCCCGCGGACCGATTCAATCATCTCTCTGGCGTCGACGTCCGTAACCGGGTGTATCCTGAAGACCACGTCCCTCAAGGCCTCGACATAGATACCTCCCAGCCCGAACATGATCATGGGGCCGAAGGTGGGATCATTGCTCATGCCGATTATCACCTCTCTGCCGCCGCCGATCATGGGCTGCAGCACAACGCGGATCGAGCCGCCACCCTCGGTCCCGAGACTGTCTTTCATCTTGCCGAACGCTCTTACAACGTCGTTTGCCGAGCGCAAGTCCTTGATCACGCCCCCCACGTCAGTTTTGTGCATAACCGCGGGAGAATAGATCTTCATGACCACCGGGTATCCCATTTCCTCGGCGGCCTCGACCGCTTCGCCGCCGCTCGACGCCTCTCTTGTCCTCGCGACGGGTAGCCCGTAGGACTCCAGAACCTCCCAGACGGCCTCTGTGCCAAGGGGCGCCGCCGGCGCCGCCGAGTCGACAGCGCGTCGCGCGCGCGCCGTGTCCGCCTTGAACTCGACGATCGTGCCCTCGGGCTTCTGTCTCCATATTCTGTATTTGTCCATTGCCGCCAGCGCCTTGGCCGCGGACTCAGGGAAGGTATAGAAGGGGACCCTTCTCTCCTTCTCCCGCCCCTCCTCCACGCCGACCCGCACGTTGCCCATGAAGCAGGCCAACACGGGCTTGGACGCTTCCTTCACTCCCGCCAACACGGCGTCCACTATGTCCTGGGGGTTTGTGATCACCGGCGCGACGAAGATGACCATCAGCGCGTCCACCTCGGGATCCTCCAAAACGATCTCCAGGGATTTCTTGTACTCGGCGGGGCCCGCGCTGGCGATCAGATCGACGGGGTTCTGCACGCTTGCCTCGGCGGGCAGTATCTCCCTCAGCTTGGCCTTGGTCATGTCGGAAAGGGAGCCTATCTCGAGACCGAGATTCACACAGGCGTCCGTAGCGAGAATCCCCGGCCCTCCGGCGTTCGTTACGATGGCCACGCGCGGTCCCTCGGGCAGAGGCTGGTTGGCTATCGCGCTCGAGACATCGAAGAGCTCCTCGATCGAGGTCACCCTCACAACTCCGCACTGCTCGAAAAGCGAATCGGTGGCGACCTCCTTTGTGACAAGCGCTCCGGTGTGCGAAGACGCCGCCCTCGCACCTGCGAAAGTGGTGCCGGCTTTCACGGCGATGATGGGCTTCTCCCTTGATACCCTCCGGGCGATCTCCTTGAACTTGCGTGGATTGCCGAAGCTCTCCAGGTAGAGCAATATGACCTCCGTGTGCGGATCCTCGGCCCAATACTCCAGAAGGTCGTTGCCGGAGACGTCCGCCTTGTTTCCCACGCTGGCGAACATTGAGAACCCCACTTCGACCATCTCAGCGTATTCAAGAATCGCTTCACCGAGGGCGCCGCTTTGGGACATGAATCCGATCCGGCCCCGCAACGCGGGTATCCTCGCGAAAGTGGCGTTCATGGAAACGGAGGGGTCGGTGTGAATGACACCCATGCAGTTGGGACCGATAAGCCTCATGCCGTTCTTACGAATCGTCTCCAGCAGCTTCCTCTCGAGCTCGGCGCCCTTCTCGCCGGTCTCCTTGAAGCCGGCCGATATCACGACCAGGCCCTTCACTCCCTTGTGCGCGCACTCCTCGGCCACTTCCACAACCAGCCGGCTTGGCACTACGACCACGGCCATGTCGACTTCGTCCGGCACTTCGGAGATCGAAGGGTAGCACTTTATGCTGTGTATGACCTCCGCCTCCGGGTTCACCGGGAAGACCTTGCCGTTGTAGTCCCCCGAAACCAGGTTGTGAAGGATCTCATACCCGATCCTGCCTTTCTTGCGAGATGCTCCGATCACCGCGATGGATCGAGGTCTGAATATGCAGTCCAGAGAGCCGTCTCCGCACAGGACGGCGGCTTTTCCTTTTCGCTTCTTGGCCGGCATTTTCTCTCCCTTGGCTGTGTCGCCGGGGCCCACGCTCTCTCTTCCGCCGTTGACGGCAACCGAGGGCCCGTGTCTTGGTTGAGCGCACATTATAGCCTCAACCCCCCCGGGAATCCACCCCACAGATTCGGCGGGCCGGTTAGCGGGGAGGACGAGTCCTCTTCGGCCGCGCCGGACCAAGGGTCCCTTCGGGGCCACTCGGCCGCTTCGCGGAGCCGACCGGCTTCGCCGGTGGATCTCGGCTCGCTCCTGAGCAAAGGGGCCTTACGGAACATCCTTCGTCCTGGTTGAGCAGCCCATGAATTCGGTGGATCTTCCTTCGCTCCAGCGCCCGGCGTCATTCTTCAAAGTCCTCCACCAAGGCTCTGACGCGCGGGTCCGAAGGGGCAAGCCGCGCGGCCCGATCAGCCTCAAGTCGTGCTTCAAGTAATAATCCCATAGCCTTGAGAATACGCGCCTTAGCTAATCGCGCCTCGAGGTACCCGGGATCCAGCTCGATCGCTGAGTCCAGGTGCTCGAGGGAGGCTTCATAACGGCCGGCCTCAGCCTCCGCTCGCGCCAGACCCATCCACGCCGGCAAGTAACTAGGCTCGAGATCCAACGCGCGCCGGTAGTATTCGACGGCCTCCCCGTGACGGCCGGCCTCGTCGAGGCAGAGTCCCAGATTGAACCACGTGAGCGAATACCCGGGCTCTCTTCGCGCCGCCTCACGAAAGGCCTCCGCGGCCTCCGCGTACCGCCCCGAGCCCGCCAGGGTGACCCCCTGCTGAAACGGCGGGTCGGGATCATCCGGGCGCCGCGTCTTCGAGCGCTCCAGCAGTCTCAGACACTCCTCCGTACGCCCCTCCCTCCTCTCGATGAGCGCGAGCTCATAGTCGGGACGGGCGTATTGCTTCTGAGATATATCGTAGGCATCCGAGTTCACTCCAGCGCCCGCCAAGACGGCGAGGCCGAGGTACGGCACGGCGTCCAGCCGGGGGCGCTTCAGCATACCGCCGAGCGTTACGGCTCCATAGGCGGCGAAGAGCCACAGCGCCGGCATGGAGATCATCCGGTATCTCGCACACACGAAAAAGGCGACCGTCGCCCCCATTTGCGACACGAGGTAGAGTGCGGGAAGACCCAGCGGCGCCCTCCTGATCGCCGCGAGAACCATACCCACCAGGGCGAGAGGGGCAACCCAACGGAACGACACCGCTTTGTAGGCCATAAAGGGCGAGTGTTCCGCCACGTGTGAGAAATCAACGTTTCTCTCGATCTCATGACCGTTCCAGAAGAGCACGAGTTTCTTTAAGACCAAAGCCGCGTACCCGGACGGATCCGAGAATACGTAGTCCCGAGCCAATCCATAGTAATACCCCGACCATCCGGCCGGATCGCTCCCGCGATCCGCGGGCGGCTGCGCCGTGAGGAGGTCCCAACGGATTCCGGGGCGGATGCCTACCGTGCGCTCGTAATCCGGGTTGTTGCCGATAAAGAAATTTATCCCTCCGTTATAGCTTATGAGAATCGCCTGTCCTGACCTGGCGTAGTTGAGCGAAGTTACAACCCCGACCGGGACCAGTGCGCAGAACAAAAAGACGGCCGCGGCCTGCGCGTCCGTACCCCGTTCCCGGCGGCGCCGGAGCAGAACCCAAAGCGCCGCCAGGGGCACGAAGGCGAGAAGCGTGGGCCTCCCCACGGCGGCCAGCCCGAGGATGAAACCCGCCGCCCCCCACCTTCCGGCGCCTCCGTTCTTCGACGATAGCAGAAGCAGATGAAGACTCAGCGCCGAGAGGAAGATCACGAGCGAGGGCCGCAGTATCTCCGCGTCGAAGTGAATCGCCATGGAGTAAAGGGCGGCCATGAGCCCGGCCCCAAGGCCGACCGCCCCGCCGCAACAGCGACGCCCGATCAGATAGACCAGCACCGCCGTGCCGGATCCAAGAAGCGCCTGGACGATTCGCACCGCCGTCAGACTATGACCGAAGATCCCGTAGAGACATGAGAGAAAGAGGGGATAAAGCGGCGCCTGATAGAAGGCGCCCTCCTCCGCCCAGCCGCCTTGAACGAACGCCATCGCCCGCGCGTCGAAGTCCACGCTGTCGACGAGAAGATGCGAGAAAAAGGGACTTCCATTGAGCGCCCATATGTGGATTAGACGCGCTCCCAGCGCGATCGCGAAGACGCCCAGCGCGAGCGGGTCGACACGCCGCGGCCGACCGTCGGGTCCGGCATGACGATCCCGTCCTTTTGAAACACGCGCCATTTCGCACGCTCCTGCCGTGCGTGCGCAAGATCTTTCTGGCTCCCTCGTGCGCCCGGTCGCCGCGAAAGATCGTTCGCCCGCGTTAAGGCATTCACGGCATTGCGGGTACCCTACTGAGAGGGCCCGGTGGATCTCCGCCCGTTCAGTCAGCTAACCGCGGCTCCGCCGCGGTGGACCTTCCTTCGCTCCTGCGGAAACGGTGCCGGCGAAAGATCCTTCGCCGGCGTAAGGATCACCAGGCGCAGTGGATCTCGGCTCCCTCTCGCGGAAACGGTCGCTGCGAGAATCGCTTTGCCCTCACGCAGTCTCGACGGGCCCGGGGGCGGAGGTTGACAGAGCCGGCCCCAAGATGCTAGTCTGATTAAGAGAGACCAAGCGTCCGAAGCGTACCCACAACGGTTCCCCCGTGCGGCTCTATGAAGCGGTTTCTTCCAGCATCACTCTGTATCATCTTCACCGGCCTTGCCGTCGCTCCTTGTCCGGCTCAGATCATCACCTATGGAAAGAACAAGGTGCAGTATACCCGCTTTCAGTGGCGGGTGCTAGAGGGCGAGTTCGTGGACCTCTATTTCTACCAGGAAGAAGAAGAGCTCGCCAGAACGGCGCTCGAAACGGCCGAGAGCTTCATTCCATACCTCGAGCAGGTCTTCGCGCATCGGCTGTCCAGGAGAGTCCCGCTCATCGTCTACAGCTCGCATCAGCACTTTGAGCAGACAAACGTGAGTCCCTACTTCCTGCCCGAGGGCGTGGCCGGACTGACGGAGCACATGAAGGGAAGGGTCGTGGTGCCGTTCAACGGTTCGATAGTCGACTTCAAACGGGTGCTCCGCCACGAGCTGGTTCACGTGTTTCAACTCGATCTGATGGAGGAGGTTTTCAGGCGGCACCCCACGCTCGACCTGCCTTACGTTCCGCTTTGGCTCACCGAAGGGCTGGCGGACTATCTCTCGGAGGAATGGAACTCCGACGGCGACATGGTCGTTCGGGATTTGCTGACGTCGGGACGCATGCCCGAGCTTAAGAACCTCGACAGATTGGGGTACGGATATGTGATCTACAAGGCCGGACAGTCAGCCGTCGCCTTCATCGTGGACCGGTATGGACTCGACAAGATATCACTTATCTATCATAATGTATGGAAGGGACGCAACCTCGGAGAAGTCCTGGAGCGCGCCTGCGGCATCGACATAGAGGCGCTCGGCGAGGAATGGGCGTATGAGCTGAAGCTCAAGTACTTCCCTGAATTCGGAGAGCACGCATCGTTCCTGCCCACCGCGGAAGCCGTCCCAGCAGGTTACTTCTGTTTCAACCCTCGGCTGCTTACTTACGGCGACCCGGACACGCTGGACCTGCTCTTTCTTTCCCTCGACTCGGGATACACCTCCATCCGAAGACTCATGAAGGGGCCCTCGGGCTCGGAAACGCGGACCATATTGCAGGGGCAGCGGAAAGCCAAGTTCGAGTCCCTGCACCCGTTCACAAGCCGGGTAGACGTGTCTTCGGACCGGCTTCTGGCCTTCGTGTCCAAGCACCATGAGACCGACGCGCTGTACATCTATGACCTCGAGAGGCAGGAAGTCCTGGAGAGCCACAAGTTCACGGACCTTGTCGCGATGTCCTCGCCGAGCTGGTCCCCGGACGGAGACGCCCTTGTGTTCTCGGCCATGTCGGTGACCGGCCAGTCCGATCTCTATTCATTCAACCGCAGGACCGGGGCCCTGGATCGGCTCACGAACGACTGGTATCACGACGCCGACCCGGAGTGGTCCCCGGACGGAAAGTGGATAGTCTTCGTCTCCGACCGCTCTCATCACGGCACCGACGGGGCGGCCAACCTGTTCCTGCTCGGCGTCGCCACGGGGGATCTGCTATACCTCACGTACGGCCCTTGGGAGGACAAGAGCCCCGCCTGGTCGCCCGACGGAAAGCGCGTTGTTTTCAGCTCCGACAGGTCGGGCATAAATCACATCTACAGCGTGGATGCGGAGGGCCGCGGGGTACGACACACCAACTTCATAGGCGCCGCCCAGGACCCCCAGTGGGGTCCCGGAGAAAACCAGATCACCTTCGTCGGCTACGACGGGGGCACGTTCAGGATCTACACGACGGACGATCAGGCGGATTCCTCGACGGCGTTCACGCTTGCGACCCCGCCTCCCGCCGTGCCCTGGAATCCGGAGGAATCCGCGGCAGCGGCATCCGCGAGGCCGGCCGAGTACGAGCCGGACTACGGCCTCGATTTCGCGCAGGGCGGGATCATAATCGATCCTACGCTCCCCGTGGGCCAGGGCGCGCAGTTTCTATTCAGCGACATGATGGGCGACAGGATCATGCTTCTGCAGGTAAGCAACACCGCCCAGACGACCTCCGAGATTCTGTCCCATTTCAACCTGGCCGTCCTGCACTTCAATCTCTCGTCGAGGGTCAACTACGGGATCGGCGGCTACCATTTGATCGGCGACTTCCGCGACGAGCAGGGCTTTCCATACTTCGAGCGGAGAATAGGCGGCGAGTTCATAGCCAGGTATCCCTTTTCCAGATACGCCAGGATCGAGGCCGCGGCCGCGCTCTACCATTCGACAAAGGAAGAGTTGATCGGGGACAGGCGCGGGATGATTCTCACGAACTACTTGTCGCTCGTAAGGGACACTTCCCTATGGCTCACCACGGGGCCGATCGACGGCGAAAGATACTACGCTGCGCTGGGCATCACCACCGATCTGTCGAGCGCCACCGCCGAGAACGTCGTTTCGATCTTGGACCTCAGGAAGTACTTCAGAGTGGGACCGAGATCGGCCTACGCGTTGCGGCTTCAGGGGAAGTTCAGTTACGGCGCCGATCCCTTCCGCTTCTCCTTGGGGGGACCGTTCTCCCTGAGGGGCTACCCCAGATACGCGTTGACCGGAACCAGGACGCTTCTCCTGTCACAGGAGCTGCGCGTTCCCCTGATACGCAGATTCGTCCTGAGCACTCCGGTCGGCGGGCTTGAGTTCCCCACTCTCCAGGGTGTACTCTTCCTTGACGCCGCTACGGCGTGGATCAAGGGAGAAGATCCCATGAGCCCGATCGGAAGCTTCGGACTGGGACTGCGACTGGGCCTCGGGCCTTTCGCCGCCGTCAAACTGGACATTGCGAAGCTCACCGATTTCGAGACCGTGAAAAGGGGAACCGAAGTTGACCTTTCCTTGGGCTGGAATTTCTAGCGCCGACGCCTCCGGGTCGGACGGAGCGCCCGCGCTCGGCATCGCGGCCGTGCCCGCCGGCCGGCGCCCCGGGTCTTTTTCGTCTCTCCCGAAGACCCGGAAACCACGTCGTCCCGGACCGCGTACCCTTCGGCGTGCGGTCTCTCTTTGCGTTGCGGCTTTCTGGATAGCCTCGACGGCCCTGCTGGCGGCGGGCGGCTGCTCATCCTCGCGTCTGGGATACGTGTTCTCGTCGGCTTCCTGGCCGACGGAGGGAGGCGACTTCTGTAGGACCGGCAGTCTGGGAGCCGAAGCGCACCCTCCGTTCGTCTTGAGATGGACGTCCGACGCGGGGCTTGCTCCCGTGGGAAATCTCGCGGCTCTTGAAGACGCGGTCGCGGGTAGTTTCCTGCGCCGCACAGTGGCGGTCTACGCCTTGGACTCCGGGAAGACGCTGTGGAAAAGGAACCTTCGCACCGATATCGCCTCCGGTCCGACCATCGCCGAAGGCAAGCTGTTCGTCTCGACGGACATACCGGAGGGCAAAACCTATTGCCTGAACCTGGAGGACGGAAAGGCACTTTGGTCGGCGGATACGGGCGAGGTTATCGGTGCCCCGTCAGCCGTCCCGCCGTCGGTCTTCATATGCACAAGAAGCGGCAGGCTGATGCGTCTGGCCATGGCGGACGGCTCGGTGGAATGGAGCGCGCGTTTCGCTCAACTGGCGGCGTGCTCTCCGGGCATCGGGGAGGAAACTGCCGTGAGCACGACTCTCGGAGACACGGTCGTCGCCTTCTCCCCCTCCACCGGCAGGGTTCTCTGGCGATATGACGCCGGCGGCGCGCAGTTCGGAAGCCCCGCCCTGTGCGAAGGCTTTTGCGTTTTCAGTACGAACGAGGGCGAAGCGGTCTGTCTCGACCTTGACACCGGGGCCCAAGTCTGGAAGAAGAAACTCGGCGGAAGGTGCATGTCCTCTCCCGCTATCGGAGACGGTCTGGCCTACTTCACCGACATGGGAGGCCGCCTGAGCTGCTTCGCCCTTTCCACGGGTGAAACCGTCTGGCACAAGACCCTGGATTCGCCCATGAAGGCCTCTCCCACCGTCAGCTCCCTCTTTGTGTATACCGCAAGCCTCGGTGGGCGCGTCTCCTGCTTCGACCGCAGGGACGGCGAGCTCCTGTGGAGCCGGGACTTGGAGGAGACTCTGGAAACGCCCGCCGTCCTTGCCGAGATGTTCCTGATTGTCGTTTCAGCCAAGGGGAAGATCTATTGCTTCATGGAGGACCTCGGCTGAGAGCCTTGCCGGGGGCGGCGATCGCCGCGGCAATTCTCGTCTCATCTCCGTTCGCCTGCGCGGATCCCGTGGGATATCTCTCAGTTCGCTGCGGCGGCGAGCCGTTGCGTGTGACTTTGGACGGCGAGCCGGCCGGCGTTTGTCCTCTCGACAGCGTTCCCGTAAGCCCGGGATCGCACACGGTACAAGCCTGGCCGGCGGACGACCGACGTTTCACGGCGACTCCGCTCACGCGACGAGTGGAGGTCCTCACCGGGGCCTTGACCGTCGTTGACTTCTCCGTCATCCGGCGCGTTCGCATCGAGAGCGAACCCTACGGAGCCATGATCTCTCGAGAGGGAGTCCCGTTGGGATCCACTCCGCTTACCCTGTCCGTATCCCCCGATGATCCGCAATGCCTCATCGAGATGGAGGGCTTTCAATCGGTCACCGTCACCGCCGAGTCGCTGATTGAGGGGCCGTCGCCTCTCAGACTGACGCTGGAGCCCATTCCCGGCGTATCCCGGACGGCCGTGCTCTCAAGGCGCGGTCCTTCCGAGCCGGAGCGGTCCCACCTTACGGCATATCTTGCGGGTACGATCTGCGCCGGAGCGATAACGGCGGCCCTCTTCCTCAGCGAAGCGGCGGACGCCGAGTATGAGGAATACCTGATAACCGGCGATCTGAGCGAGATGGAAAGGCACTTCGATCGCGCGGAGCGGCTCGACAGTTGGGCCGCTGCGAGCTGGGTCGTCGGGGAGGTTGCCTTGGGAATCCTAGCTTACGAAATATTGCGCGACAGAGACGGAGGCGCGGAGGTCAAGGAGGGCGGCGAATGAAACCCCGGGATCACGCGCCGGCCCGCGGGGCCGCGGCGCTCGGCGCCGGCATCTTTGAGAGATCCGCGAAGCGCGGTTTCGCGGGCGCCGTCCCGTTCACTGTTTCGCGTGCCGCCGCCGATTTGAAGAAGCGCCCGAACGCGGGGCCTGCGAGTATTTTGGCGCTCGCCGGCTTGCTTTGCGCCCTGATCACCCTCGGCGGATGCGAGACGAGGGCCAGGGACAACCCCTTCGACCCGCGCAATCCGGAAACCGGGGGAACGCCTCCCCTTCTGACCGCGGTGGCGAAAAACCACAGGGTAGACCTGCGCTGGGACGACGGCGGGATGACGGATGTCGCGGGGTATTCAGTGTACAGGGGCACTTCCGTCGAATCCCTCATCCCGATAGCCTCCGTGATACCGGATCGACGCGATATGCCGGACGTCGGCCTGGCGAACGACGTCACATACTACTACGCTATCGGTTTCGCCTTCTTCGGACAGGGGGAGCTTAGGACGGCGGTCGAACGGGCCACGCCGGGGCCCAACATGCCGTGGGTTCTTGACGGATCTCAGAGTCCCCTCGCTCTGCTCGCGGCCGACGGCCGTCACGTCGTATCACGCCATTCGGGCGGAGGAAACCCGGTGGACATCTCGGTCGATCAGGATACCGGAAACGTTTGGGTGGTTGACCCCTATGCCGGCACGCTGACGGCGTATGAGTCCCGCGATTTCAGCGGGAGATTGGCGGCGCGGCTGGGAGGATACATCTCCCCGACGCGCGTATCCGCCGATAGGGTCTACGGCGGGCTGTGGGTGATCTCCTTCGACGAGGGGCTGTTGTACAGGGTCGACGGCTCCTATGTGAAAACGGTGATTAACTCAAGCCTCAACGGCCCCCTGGACGTCGCGGCGTCGCCCAAAGGCGGATGCTGGGTGGCCGAATCCACCGGCTCGATATCCAGGGTGAAAGCCGACGGAGGGACTTTTGCGGTCGATGTGCTCGACTATCCGGTGGAGCTCTCCGCAACCGATTCCGCGGACGTATGGGTAGCCGATTCGGCCGCGGACCAGGTCATCAGAGTCTCCGAAGGCGGAGTTCAGGCCCGCGCCGGGGGTTTTCTAGGTCCCTTTGGGGTCTCGGCTGCTCCCGACGGCGGGTGCTGGGTCGCCGACGGCGATCGCGTCGTCAAGATCGATCGATCCGGCGAGATCACGGTCATCGTCACCGGATTCGAAGGGGCCGCGTCGCTCGACGTGAGCCCGAGAACGGGCGAGTGCTGGGTCGTCGACAACAAGGCGAACAGCGTGGTTCGACTGGACCCGGACGGAGTCCGGATCACCGCAACGACCGAGGTGTCCTCTCCGTTCAGGCTGCAGGGCCAGTGGAGGGACATCAAGTGAGAAACGCATTGGCTCCCCGGCGCACGGTACTCGGTCGGTTTGCTGCTCACGGCTCATGGAACAACCCGGCGGTCAGGGTGGTTCCCTAGGGGCCACGCGTCCGCTTCGCGGAGCTAACCGGCGCTTCGCGTCGGTGGATCTCCGCTCGCTCCCGTGAATCGGCGCTTGCGGGAACCACCTTGACCGCACATACGAAGCTAGACAACCGACCCACTCCCCCGCGAACTGCTTTCTTGACAAGCCGCAACCGGGAGTGCTAGCTTCGGCTAGCGGTTTTCGGTGCCGTCCCACTCCCCGAGGATCAACAGCGGGCTCGCACACAAGGAGGTCGGCATGACCTACTCAGACTATCCCAAAGGCCCCACGGGAGAGACTCCCGTGGAGGACGCCGGGTTCTTCACGCGCTGGATGTGGGTCTACTTCAGCCCACGCAAGGCGTTCAGCGCCATCTTGCACCGCCCCGCCTGGGTGGCTCCGTTCATCCTCCTGGTAATCCTGACCGGGATCACCTCGCACATCGGCGCCCCCGTGGGCCGGGAGTACATGCAGCAGCGCATCGAAGAAAGCGAGGCAATGAGTGAAGAAGCCAAGGAGCAGGCGCTCGAGCGCATGGGCGGAGAGGAGTCCATGATAGCCAAGGTCGGGAGAATAGCCGGCAGCGCGGTCTTCGCCGGGGTCGTCCTCCTCGCCCTGGGCGGCGTCCTTCTTTTCATAAACAATCTGATACTCGGCGCGAGCGCTCGGTACGCCCAGATGCTGGCGGCGGGCTGCTACATAAGCTTGGTCTGGATTCCGTCATGGATCGTGAAGATGCCCATAATGCTCATGCAGAGGACGATGCAAGTCGCCATAGGGCCCGCCGCGTTGCTGCCGCCGGAGTCGGAAGGGAGTCTGACTTGGGCACTGCTGTCCAGACTCGACCTGTTCGGGATCTGGGAGGTAATCCTGGCTTGCATCGCGCTATCCGCCATAGGCGGATACACCGCCAAACGCGCGGCGGCAGCCGTTGTTCCGATGTGGGTGATCTACGGCATTATCGTGGCGGTGATAACGTGGTTCGGCTTCAGTCAATTGGGTTAGAGGAGAGCACGGCACGTGGCAAAAAGGGACTTCTTGGCGGTGGTGGATTGGGACAGGGAGACTATTCTGAAGGTCCTCGAGAAATCTCTGGACCTCAAGGAAGAGACCAAGAAAGGCGACGACTACAGGCCTCTCAAGGGGAAGGCGATGGGTATGATCTTCGAGAAGCCTTCCCTGAGGACCCGGGTCTCATTTGATTTGGCGATGTATCAGCTCGGCGGCACGGCGCTTTATCTCTCACCAGCGGAAATAAAGATCGGCGAGCGGGAAGCGGTGGCCGACGTGGCCGGGGTAATGAGCCGCTACGTGGACTGCATTATGGCGAGGACTTTCGCCCACAAGACGATCACGGACCTCGCGGCCCACGCGACGGTGCCCGTCATAAACGGGCTGTCGGACTACAACCACCCTTGCCAGGTGATGGCCGATCTCCTGACTATCCTGGAATACAAAGGACGGATCGAGGGAGTGAAGGTGGCCTACGTCGGAGACGGTAACAACGTGGCGAACTCATGGCTCAACGCCTCCTGCAGACTGGGCTTCGAACTGGCTCTGGTCGTGCCCAAGGGTTACGAGCCGGACGGCGCCACCCTGAAGCGCGCGGAATCCGAAGCTTCCGGCTCCGTGTCTCTGACGTCGTCCGTTGAGGAAGGCGTCCCCGGCGCGGACGTAGTCTACACCGACGTCTGGGCCAGCATGGGCCAGGAAAGCGAGGCCGCGCGGAAGAAGGCCGACTTCAGAGGATACACCGTCGACGCCCGTCTGATGTCGCTCGCCAAGAAAGACGCTATTGTCCTGCACTGTCTTCCGGCTCACAGAGGCGAGGAAATCACGGGCGACGTGCTCGACGGCCCACAATCAGCGGTACTGGATCAGGCGGAAAACAGGCTCCACGCACAGAAAGGCATCATCTGCGAGCTGATGTTGGAGAATTGGAGCTAGGACCGGCGGCGCCGTTGTTCAGTTTCACATGACCGGGGCGACCGCCCGGCGACCGCCCCGGCCGCATCGCATGGATAGGTGCCGATGATCGCGCCCTCGGCCGGACAGAGTATGCAAGCTACGCCGGACTACAGAGCCTTCGCGCTCTTGGATCCCGATTTCCACAAGAGACACCGGCCGCTCTTCAGGGCGCTGCTTCGACTCTACCGGGACATGGCCTCGAGTCCCGAGAGATACAACCACCATCTCAACCAGATGCTCAACCCCCGAACCATGCGCCTGCCCTTGGCCGCCAATCTGGAGACCGCCGGTTTCTACCTCAGAGAGGCGGAGGCTTACCTGGAAGGGCTGGTGGATCTTCTGCCGGAGGACATGAAGGAACCCTACAGGCTCGATTCCGAAGTCGCCGCCTGCGACGATCCCTTGACCCTGATAAAGATATCCTTCACTCCGGGCGACAGGAGAAAGGCGTTCGAGGCTCAGCGCAAGCTCTACCTGGCGAAGCTCATATTCGACATAGACCGGTGCCGGGACGTTCAGGACGGGCTCGAACACAAGTCATATCTGGAGGGACTCCTCGAGGAGAATCTCTGGTCGCGAATCATATCCACCGAATCTCATGAGATATGGTACAACATAGGCACGGACGGCGTGTCAATGGAGTACAGCCTCGACCGCGGGCGGCCCGATCAGGAACGCTGGCGTTTCGAACTCCGACGAATCCTGCCTCTATCCGGAGACGAGGGCTATCCGATAGACATCTATTATCACCGAACGCGCTTCAAGAAGGAGGTTCTCCCCTTCGAATACTCCGCCGGCAGGGACGAGTACACGTTCGAGGAGCCGAGGAAGTGGTACCAGCTCAAGGGCCGGAGAAACGGCGGCATCCTGAGCAAGATGATCAGGAAGGGAGAGAACGACCCGCGGAACATAGGAGACATCCTTGGATCGATGTTCATTGTGAAGGACACTCGTCAAGTGAGGCTGCTTCTGGATCTCCTTCATGACATACTCGGGGCTCCATACAGGTGGTGCGACGTCGTCGATACGATTCATAGACCGGAGGACCGGGGCCTGCTCGACCGCCATTCGGGCTATGGATACGAGGTGTACAAGAGCGACGTTGACGTTCTATACCCGACGAACTGGAAACGCGCCCTCCCCTACGCTTTCAGAGTCGAGATCCAGGTCTACACGCTGGAAGGCTTCTTGAGAACGGTGCACAGCTCGCATTACGCGAGCCATCAAGAACTCAAACGCCGCCAGTTCCTGGAGGGCCTGCTGCCCTACATATTCCCGTCGAAGATTTACGCGGCGAGTCTTGAGTGAGGGGCTGCCGGGGACGCTACGCCCGGTGCGGGTAGGCTTCTATCGAATACTCGCATGCCCCCACCTAGATTCGTGCGGCGAGCTTTCGACGGGTGGGCTCCGGCGTGCTACACCCCGTCCAGGTAGGCCACTATGAGCTCCTTGGCCCTTTCCTGCAAGTCCTCCGGCACCCAGACGGTGACGCCCAGCACGCTCGTGCCGTAGCCCGCGCCGGGTCCGAAGATCCCCAAGGTTCCAAGGCACAACTCCAAGAAACCTTCAGTGCCGAGACGCATCGAGGCGGCACCATATCGTCTTCTCTCTTTACCCTTCGAGGTCAGGGCGCATGGATCGAAGCCGCCTAACGCAGCTCCGGTCCAAGGCATTCTAGCCGATGAAAGGCTGGGCGCAATGTTCATTGACAGCCGATACCCGTTTCTGGTACTTTCAGGTCCAGCTACTGACAGTGAATACGGTTGGGAGGAATACAGCCATGTGTTTGGGACACAGTCCTCGGTATTGCAACTCTCGCTGTACGCCGATGGTCATCGTAAAGGGAGTCCATTGGGGCACCTCGCTCAGGCACCCGAGTGCTAAGGCCCCCCCCTACACGCTTGCGGGTTACCAACAAGGACCCCCGTAGTCGGACAGCCACGGCATCGACATCGAGCGATTGTGGTTCCATCATGGGTGACGACCGGACCCTGAGGAGCCTCTCGATCGAATGACGACCGAGATCCCCTCGAAGCTCAGTGGTCTTCCGGGGAAGAGCTCTTCAGAACAACCTCCTAACTCGCATCGGAACTCTGTGACATCTCCGAGCTTCCTAGTGAAATGGCCGAAGCCCCCAGTCTGCGAACGGCTGATTCGCTGGGTTCTGAGGCTTGAACTTGAGATCAAGTTACAGTCACGGTTGACGCACAGACAGTCCACACCGGCATGTTCTAGCGGGGAGGGAATGCGATGCAGGGTTCATACATAGGCCGAGTAGTCACTGCCGTGATAGTTGGGGTCATTCTAGGGGTTGGGACGACTTTCGTGGCCCTCAGCCGGAAGACCGCCGGCCTGGAAGAGAGGACGACAGCGCAGAAGGAAACCATCTCTGTGTTGGAGAAGAGGCTGCAAAACCTGGAGAGCGAGCTTCGTCGGAAGCCATCGGGAAGTCATGAAGCTACAAGCACGCCGATTCAGGAAGACTTGAGCCTGGATGCCAACTATCTGATTGAGATAGTCAAGGACAAGCAGGCGACCCACGTTAAGGTAAGCTTCGGCGAGCTCGCTCATCAATGCTTCACGGATGAAGACCTGGAGGCCTTCAAACGCAACCGGATCCCTGAACGAATTGCCCAGGATCTTAGGAAAAACAACCGTTTTCTGTCAGTCGTTCTCGCCGTGAAAGCTCTACCGCCCGTAGAACGCCAGGAGTTGCTGGAGGCCGCGTCGAAGACGGCAAAGCCTACCTGGGCAGAGCTAAACCGAATTGACGTCGAAGGACAGACGGAGGCCGGCCACATAGCCGAGAAAATGATTGCTTCCAGGATTGTGGATCTAGTGTCCGAGCTCTGTAGGCTGTCCGCTGAAGATATCAAGAAGCTCTACCAATAGATCGGATGACGGGCAACATGCCCTCCGTGAGAGGTCGATCGAACGGAAGGGCAATGCTGCAAATTCACCCGCACAGTGGGCCATTCAAACTGAGAAGATGCGGCATGCGAATTGCAGCGTTAGGCAGCAGCGCGGATTCCGTCCATCGGCCGGTGTTCGGAGAACGCCCTCCGCAATAGTACCTAGCCCGGGGGATCGAGGAATCGAAAGGTGTATGTTGTCACACTGCTGAGGGTCTGATTTCCCATGGTCTCGCCAGATCATACGGTAAACGGCAAAAGCCGATTGGCCGCCGCCCTACTCCCACTCGTTGTCCTTGCGCCCTTCGCGGCAGTAGTAACCCTTCTGCTATCGACTGGATCTTGCTCAAGGCAGGGTCGGCCGGGCCCTTCTAGATTGGGCAACAGGAATGACGTGACGCCCATCGGGTGGACACAAGTCAAAGCCACAGATGATTTGAACCTGATCGAGTTGTGGATCGAAAACCACCCCGGGGACGAGAACGAAGAGGCGGCGAGACTGTACCTGGAGATGCTGAAGCGTGAGAACGCGATCGAGACGAATACGAGCGAAGCCTACGATGACTATCTCACTGAATACCCGGATGGCCCCCACAGCGAATCAATCCGCTTCCTAAGGGATAATCTCTACTCACCTGGGCTGGATGCGGACGAAGACGCGGCCACTATTGAGTTATGGCTCAAGCAGAACCCCAGAAAACGACACGCCGCAGAAGCAAGACTGAGGTTGATGATTGAGAAAACCGACCCCAATGAGGATACTGCCGTCCGCCTGGCGGGTCTCTGTGATCTGTACGTGAAGGAGTTTCCCGAACGCCGGTATGCTGGGACCGTGCGTGAACTTGGCGACTCTCTCAAGCAAGTGTTCCGTGAGGAATTGCTGATTGTGCAGATCAGAGAGAATCATTCTCTGAAGTCGTGTGACTTCTACCTTACCCGCTATCCTCAGGGAGAGCATGTACAGGAGGTCCTGGATATCCGATCTGAAGCTGAATGGAGACAATTGGAGGCCTCGAGAGACGTCAGAGCAATCCGTGAGTGGCTTGAGGCCAACCCAGAGAACGTGAATTCAAAAGCCGCGAGGGTACTTCTGGATGACGCGGCATACCAGGACATTCTGAGCACAGGATCCAGCCCAAGTTCGCTGAAAGCGAGACTTGACGCCTGCAGACTATACCTCGACAAGTTCCCGGACGGGAGACATCTCGCCGATGTCCGGGAGTTGAGAGCCTCAACGGAGTGGTTGATTATACGGGACGAACGAGACGCCGAAGCCGTCAAGCGCTGGCTCGCTGAGAACCATCAAAGTGATCTCCGTATGGAAGCACACGTGCTCTGGGAGGATCTTCGGCTGGAAGAGGTTGTCCGGACGACGTCGGCACGAGCGTGTAGTGTGTACCTGAGAGAGTTCCCGGAGGGACGCCATGCTCAGTTGGTCGAGGCCTGGCAGCAGACAATCCACGAGAACACGGTTGAAGGCTACAGGGCCTTCCGAGAACATTTTCCAGACAGTGAGTTGGCCGCGCCGGCTGAAGAGAGAACAAGATATGAGCATTGGTGCGCCGTAGTGGCTGACGCACCCAACGACGATCACGCCCTAGTCGAACTTGCCTCCAGTTGCCTTCTACAAGCCGCGTGTGACATGGTCCAGCTGGAATCTTATTACCGCCGCGCCCTGAAATTGAACACTCGCAATGCACGCGCATACCTAGGTCTTGCGATCCTGCTATATGATGGCCGAGATCATAAAGAATCGCGTTCAATGTTGGCAGAGTGTCTGGCCGTAGACGACAGCATACCGGAAGCGCACTTCTATCTCGGCAAGATCAGCCAGAGGGAGGGAAGTTGCTCGGCGGCAATCAGCAGCTTCGACAAGGCGATAGACCTGAATCCCGGATACACCGCCGCTTTCTTTCACAGAGCTCAGTGCAAGGAGGAGACACTGGGCTGTGAGTGTGCCCTGGGCGACTATGAGAGGGTCTTGGAGTTATCTTCGCGAAAAGATTCCATATTTGCTCTACAGGCCAGGCACCGGATCGAAGACTGCCGCTGATCCCGACAACTGCGTCGAAACCTGAGCCAGGAACCGGAACATGAATGAAGACGAAACACGAGGTCGGACAGTAGTAGGGCTCGAGGGGAAACACATGGCGCTCCTTGTTTGCAGCGCCGTTTTTCTCGTCTCCGTCGCAGCGCTGCTCTTCTTTGGGCTTTTCTGGATGGTTAACTTTGACAAAGTGACGTCAGGCGTTCTGACACCGTTGCGACGATTGGTGGAATACATACTCTCCGAGACTCCACTTCAGTTCTTCAAAGACATAAGCAAGGACAAATCGACGATTACCCCCATCATAGGGCTGATCGTCTTTGGAAATACCGCCCGAGCGAGCTGGAAGATACTCATACGACCCGGGAACGTGCCCGATCAGGTCGAGCGAAACCAGGAGAAGTTTCCTTTCCCAGCGAACCATCAAGTCACCTGGGTGCAGCTTGGGCTTTTGGGGACGTTGTGGGGCTTCCTGCTCATAGGCAACAAGTTGACAGGCAGCACTGCGGCTGAGAATGTAGTTATCCTGGTAGAAGCATTCGATACGGCTCTTCTCAGCACGTTTTCAGGGGTCGTCGCGGCCTATGTGATCGGCCCTTCGATATCGGGAGTCTTCAGCTGGCTGGCGGGGCAAGGCAATATGCGACCTTCCGCGCCTTTGAACCTGATAGACGACCTGATGCAAAAACTCGACGGCCTGGCCGTGAGCGCAGAGAATACTTCTCGCACTCTGTCACCGAATAAGGAACCGCTTTCTTTTGCGCCACGGGCCGAAAGCCGCACGCTCCTGGACAGTGTCGTCGCGTTAAACAGGGCGATCGTCGGCCTTGAGAAGCGCCTAGTTGAGACCGACTTCGAGGAACCCATCGAAAGGATCGTCGATCACGCAGTCGCCACCGTGACCACCAAGCATGGCATGCGAGTGAGAGAGTTTGAGGAGAACATGGCGAATCAACTGGCCAAACTTACAAGTACGGTCGGCGACAATCTGAAAGACGTCGCCAACGGCCTCTTGCACGCCCACGAGCGCCTAGCGCAAAGCACAAGAGCCCAGACGGCTGAGTTGCACCAGAGTCAGCAAGCCGCGTGGGCAAGGCAACACTCAACTCTCCTCAAGGAAATAGCCGATCTGATCAATGCCCTTCGTGACGGCAAAGCGGGCATCGAAGAATCGATCAGCGATGGACTCGAACGAATAGCCGGTGAGTCCCACAGGGCCAGAAAAGATTTGGAGAGAAAGGCCAGGCACGAACGAGAGCGCCTCTTGGTTGAGGTCAAGAGACGGCTGGATTTGCTGGGCGAGAAGGTTGCCCGACTTGAGCGGGAACCGGCGCGCCTGACTCTGCTCGAGCGCCTGACACGTTGGTTGCAGGTAGGGAAGAAGTGAACTCACTCGAAGCGCTGCTGCGATCTCTGAGTGAATCCAAGCCTGGTCCCAGGAAGCTGGAACAGGCCGAACAGGCATGGAATATCCTCGTACAGGTTCTGCTTCCGCTCGTTATCATTCTGACTTTCGTAATTATAACCACCGTTGCAGCATACAAATCGGCATATGACACGATGGAGGATGTCCTTGACAAGACCGGCCCGCTGCCTACGTTGCAGCTATATGACAAGATTGTCGAGCTGCAACTACAGCGGCTGCTTCGAGAGCTTGAAAGAGTAAAGGACGAAGAGCGCAAGGCGCTGGGAATAGTTGTTTTTCCGACCCCTGAGCGCGTCCAGAGGGTGGGTAGCCGAGTCGAGGATAGGGACTTCAAACAACTCTGCCGACTAACGGGTCAACACCTCAGCAGTCCCTTATCATTAGAATACTTCCGATACGCGAGTAATCTGTACTCTCGCGTGCTCAAGGGGGCGCATGTCCGCGACCCGTCGGGCTTCGCTGTAAGAAGGCGTGACGAACATGCCGTCAGTATAGATCGCATGCTCGCGGTGGAAGAACGCCGCCGCGCGGCGGACGGCTGGATCACGTCCAAACACCGACGGATCATCCAAGGGCAGATCCTCGACTTCCTGGAGGGCCTGGCTCGAGAGGTCGTTACAATCCAGACCGGCCTGGTAAGGCTCATCTTCGAAGAAATCAGTGACTCCAACAACCCCACGCTTTTCAGTGATGAGCCGATTTCACCACCTCCGGGTATCGCCGACCTCACGATGTCACACGAAGAGCGTACCAGGCTTGCTACACAGTTCTACGGAGAAGTGGTCGATCATCTGCGTAGGAGACTCGACGGGGACGGATACCGTCTTTTGCCGGCGACTTGGCAACAGCTTAGGAACTGACCATTCGACCTACTATGCCCGAAGGGAGGACAAGCCGTGACCAGCCGGAACGCTTCTTGTCAGCGCAGTTCCCGGGTGAGCCTTCCACTCCTTCTTTTCCTCCTGCTCGTGGTGTTTTGCCCCCATACTTCTCGTCTGCTCGCACAGGAAGGCACCACTCAATCCGAGGAAGCCATGAGGGCCGTATACAAGGTCACGGCCGGTTTGGCGGCGCAAAACGAGGTGGAGGATCTTGCGCACCGGAAGATCAAGCACCGGGCAGAAGCGCTGTCAGACATGATCCTCGCGGATTTATCGAACCACCTCGAACCGGCCCAAAGCCGTCCCATACTGGCCATGCAATTCGACGAGGAGCTGCGCCAGTCTTTGCGCCGGAGCTTGCTGCAAATCCACGATAGCCTTAATCCACGGGACGAACCAGACAAGTGGTTCAGCAAGAGATGGCTGGTCGACTACGTGGATGAGCACTTCGCCCAAGCCGTTGAGACAAGCATTTCTGAGAATAGGAGACTCCACTTCGAGACGGTTTTTGGCGATGCAAGACAGCAAGCGGCCAAGAGACAGCTGATCGACATCACCTTGGACGCATATCCCTCGATGGATGAGGCCGAACAGCTTATCGGCTCCGGCTGGAACAAAAGGCATCGGGGTGACCTCAAAGATCGTCTGATTGATCGAATGGCGGGAGGCAAGCTGCTTCTGAGAGAGACGGTGGAACACCTTGAAGCAGCAGCAGAGAAGGTGCTGAAAGACCTCGAAGAGCAATTCGCCATGCAAGAGGAGGCGTTGAGTGTTGAAGTCCCTGCTTCCGCAAGATCACGCGAGGCCATTGCAGATGTCCTTGAAAGAGCCGTCGAAGACGCTAGAACGGCACGCCGGCGCGAGAAAGAACTCGGATATCACCTCTACGAGATCTTCTCAACTATAGAACAGCTCATCATCTCCACGGCCAGGATGGAAGAGAAAACCCGGTTTGCCGAGTTCTGCAACACTTATGGCCTGACCTTTACCACCAATGAAGTAAGAGAGTGCATAGAAGATGATCTCCGGGCCCACACAGACCAGACTGTGAGTTTCCGGCTTGTTATGCGCTCGCTGAGGCTAGACGCGGCAAAGGACATAATCAGAGACTATGCTCGGGGAAGTCGTGACCGGGAAATGACATCGACATTCAAGTGCGACCTGCAACAGTTGATAGACCACGACCCCGAAGTCAGAACGTCGTTCGCAGCCAGCGAGAGCACGGCACTGAGAGTTCCGTTCGCTAATGCCCGTGCCGGAATCATGACGGATCAGCTTACGTCTCATTTCCCGACTGTAGTCTCAGGCCAGTGGAGCGTCCCCGAATACGGGCTGCTGCAAGTCCATTTGAAGTCAGTTTCGGAACTGAGCCTAGACGAGTACATGGAGATCCCATCGTTCATGAGCGGAGGGACACGCCCTCCTCACTCCGGATTACTAGAGGAAACCCGGAAACGGTTACTGAGTCTCGCAAACGGACTGCTGAGGGAAGGAATCAGCGCGTTCTCGACTCAGATGCAGATCGCACACCGGATCAACTCCACAATCCCAGAGATCATTCGCGCGAATCAGGATGAGAGATCGATTGAGGAGTGGACAGAGTTCTTCCAACAGGAGGCACAATCTCAGTGGGACATTCAAAGGGCCGCCATAAAGTGGAGCACTGCAGCACCTGAGTCCCGTGACGTGAGTTCCAGATACCTACAGTTGTTCGATCATGTAAAAGGCGACATTCGCAAGACCGTCAAGGATCAGTTCGAACTCACGGAGACCATGAAACCTGTAAGCACACAGGCGACGCGGCCTGCCGATTCGGTCGCCGCCGAGGCAACTCAACAGCCCATCCGACCCCAAACTCGCACCGAGGAGAGGCGCTGGTCTGTTGCACTCGTACTTATGTTGATTGCAGCCGCGCTGATACTGCTTTTGATCTTGATAATAGTCGTTCGCAGACGCAGGCGAATTCCTCGGACCTCGGTTGGACATGCCGGTACCGGAGCCGTCACGCCACAGGGCCTACGAACTCGGGTATCCAGACGGAGACCATGCGCCAAACGGGTGCCTAGGTGGCTACTGGTGCTGCTGGTAGTGATTCTACTTGCTTTGATAGCGCTAGTGATCCTGCTTGTCGCCGGAGGAGGTGGTGGTAGTGGTCGTGGTTTAGGAGGCCTAGGTTTTGGACAAGGAGACGGGGACGGCACGGGAGAGCAGCCGTGTGACGCCGATGATTGTATATTCTGGATTATCCTGACCGCATTGCCATCGTTGGCGCTCGCCGGCATCCTCATATGGCTGATAAAGAGAGGAGCCGTATTTGAGGTCGGCGATATCGAGAGTGCCAAGACGAATGCTGAGGACATCTTTGATATTGGTGCGTGCCGGATTGAAGAGGAGATGGTGGTGTTCAAAAAGGGAATCCTAGACAAGGTGACCTTATGTCAATCCGGCCCTCCATCGTCCGAGCCTTAAGGCTCCCCCCTCACAATCAGAGCTTGGACAAGCAGGCCGAAAAGCATAACTCCGCGGATGCGCATGCCTCCAACACTCTCCTCATCAAGTGAGCCGGCGCGGCTTCACGAGAAGCTGTCTGCCGGCGGGCGGCAATAGTGAATCACGCCGCTCCGGCCCGGTTGACCGGGACGTGCGAACCATCACACGCGGTCCGCGTGGGGTGCTGTCAGGTCCTCACATACGCCCGACCGGGATTCGTGCGACGGGTGTTGGATGGATGGCGTCCGGCTCGCCACCCGCCTCGGCGCAGGCTACTATTGACTACTACGTATTCCCGACCGGGCTCTTTGCGGCAGGTGTTGAGTGAGGAGAGCGCCCTGTAACGTTACACCCCGTCCAGGTAGGCCACTATGAGCTCCTTGGCCCTTTCCTGCAAGTCCTCCGGCACCCAGACGGTGACGCCCAGCACGCTCGTGCCGTAGCCCGCGCCGGGTCCGAAGATCCCCACATCGTCGCCCTTTATGACGACGGGAATCCCCTCCGTGCCCAGGATATCCTTCACCTGGTCCGCATAGACCCTTGACGGCAGTGTGTGAACACGTACCCATTTCATGTCGCCTGGATTCGTACCGGCCTTCTCCGCGCCGTCCTTTTTCTTCATGATTACTCCTATGCGACGAGATGCTCGGAATCTCAACGTTCCAAAAAGCCGCAAGTGCGTCCGAAGTCGGCCGGGTTGGCGCAGAATTGGTGTTTCGCCGATTACGTGCCAAGAGCACTTGTCAGCTTCATTGACTTGTTCGACCAGCGCTTTCGCCGCTTTCCCGCCGCTTTCGCAAAAGACCCTTGACATTGGCCTGCCGATAGGCGATACTTACATTGGAGGCTCGGCTTAGGGGCTGCTTTCGGGTGGCTCCGACGGCATTGCCTCCTTTTTCATTCTCCACTGCCTCTGGCCTCGTACGGGTCCGGAACGAACACGATGCCGTAGGAATCGTAGACGGCCCCATCGCGGTACCCCTCGCCACGGAACTGAAGCTCGGCGAGCCATCGGCCGGGCTCGCTATACGGACCCGTTGCACGATGACCGCATTTCCAACTTCATTCTATCATACGCGGCCGTCGCGCGCTCGAATATCACGCCCCGGGCCGCTAGGCTAGTGCCGGCCGTTGCTCCGAGCCGCCGCTAGGGCCCCTTTTTTCGCTTCTTGACGCGCCTCCGCCTCTGCCATAACATTGCTAGGACGCCCGACGGCTCAAAGGATGGGAATCAATGAAGCGTTTGGCATTCTGCACTGTGATGTTCGCTATGACTTCTCTACTCAACCCCGGCGCGGCCCCCGCCTCCCCGCCCGACGCCGTATACACGGCCGAGCGTATCTACACCCTCGACTCCGCGAAACCGATTGCGGAGGCGGTCGCCGTTAAAGACGGGATCATAACGGCCGTCGGCTCGGCCGATGAGATCACCGCTCTCGCCGAGAGAGAGACGGTGGTTCACAGGCTCGAAGGAGCATACGTCTATCCCGGATTCGTCGACGCTCACTGCCACCTTCTAAGCCTCGGCCTGCAGCTCGACAGGCTGGACCTTGTGGGCACGTCGAGCTTCGAAGAGGTGGTGGACATGGTGATGCGGAAGACGCGGGAGACGGCGCCGGGAGAGTGGATTCTGGGAAGAGGGTGGGATCAAAACGACTGGGAGACGCCCCGGTGGCCCACGAAGGAGGAGCTCGACTCCGTAAGTCCCGACATCCCGGTATATCTCAGACGAATCGACGGGCACGCTGCGATCGCGAACTCGGCGGTTTTGAAGATAGCGGGCATAGACGCCTCCACTCCCGACCCCTACGGCGGGAAGATCCTCAGGGAAAAGGGCGAGCCCACGGGTATCTTGATAGACAAGGCAATGGACCTGGTCAAGGACTTCATCCCCGAGTCCTCGGTCGAGACGAAGCGCAGGGCGCTCCTGAGGGCGGCGGACCTGTGCATTTCCGCCGGTCTCGTCGGAGTGCACGAGGCGGGAGTGACGGGAGAGAACCTCGATCTCTACTGCCGAATGGCCGACTCGGACGAGCTTCCCTTCTCCCTCTACGCAATGATAGACGGCGAGGACTCGACACTTGTTGAGAGACTTGAAGCCGGCCCGGTTGTGAGAAGGGGCGGCAAGCTCACGATAAGGAGCGTCAAGCTCTTTGCCGACGGCGCCCTGGGATCGAGGGGCGCCGCTCTCCTCGAGCCATACAGCGACGATCCCGGCAACGACGGACTCCTGATGGTGGAAGAGGACTCCTTGGCCGCGATCTCTGAAGACGCGCTCGACCACGGCTTCCAGGTGTGCGTGCACGCGATCGGGGACAGGGCGAACAGGGTCGTGCTCAACGCTTACGAGCGCGCGCAGAGGGCGCTCGACATCGAGGGTGACGAAGCCCGATTGAGGGTCGAGCACGCCCAGGTTTTGTCACCTTCCGACATCCCGAGGTTCGCCGAGCTGGGCGTCATCGCGTCCATGCAACCGACGCACTGCACCTCGGACATGCCGTGGGCCCCCGAGAGGCTGGGCCCGGAGCGAATACGCGGCGCCTACGCCTGGGCGACTTTGTTGAAGTCCGGCGCACATCTGGCCTCGGGGAGCGACTTCCCCGTTGAGTCCCATGATCCTTTGCTCGGCTTCTACGCCGCCGTGACGCGTCGGGATACGGAGGGCAACCCGCCCGAAGGATGGTCCCCGGAAGAGAGAATGACGAGAGAGCAGGCCCTGGCCTCATTCACCCAGGGAGCCGCTTACGCGGCCTTCGAAGAGTCGGTGACGGGCTCGCTCGAGCCGGGCAAGAGAGCCGACATGACGGTGCTGAGCCGAGACATAATGCGGGTCCCTCCTTCCGACATTCTCGACGCGGAGGTCGTCATGACGATCGTGGGGGGACGAGTTCTTTACGAGCGGGAGGAGATCAAGTGACGGGCTCTTCTTTTTCGAAGCGCAGGCCTTCAGCGATGAAGGCCCTTTCTATTTGCGGTCGCATGGCCGGCGTGGTTAGGGCGTTCCAATTGGTCCGGAATCTCAGACTGCCGGCGGGGCGCCTTTCCCGGCCCGGTGCGGCCCGCGCGGTCGCACTCGCATTGGTGTGTTTGCCGGCATCGACAATTTGCTGCTCTCCCCGGACGGACTCGGAGCCCGAATCTCCCGGGGCGACGGTTTCGACGGGAAGACTGAGCAGCGGCATGGGCGTGGTGCTCCTTCAGAACAGGGGCGCCCCCATGATCTGCTCCAGCGTCATCGTCAAGGCGGGCGTCATGTACGAGACCCCAGAGATGAACGGCGCCTCCCACATGCTCGAGCATCTCCTTTTCAACGGCACCACGAGTCGGACGCAAGAGGAGCTGTACGACGAAGTGGACTTCTACGGCGGCTATAACAACGCGACAACTCGAGTGGATCACACGCTTTTTCAGATGCTGATGCCTTCCGAGCACGTCGAGCACGGACTTGACGTTCAGGCCGACATGCTTTTCAACTCGACGCTTCCCCCCGAGAAGCTTGAGAAGGAGCGCGGCATTGTAATGGAGGAGATCGGCAAAGACGAGGACGACCCCGGCTACGCCGCGCGCAGTTTCTTCGACCGGATCTTCTACGGCGATTCCCCCAGGGGGATGCCCGCTCTCGGCACACGGGAGACCGTGTCGGAGATGTCCGGGGAAGCCATCGAGGCTTACTACCGCCGGCACTACAGGCCGGACAACATGGTCGCCCTGGTGATGGGCGACTTCGACGGGGCTGGGATGATGGGTCTTCTTGAGAGATACTTCGGCGCCGGGGCGGCCGGGCCGGCCCCCGGGGAAACCGACCCGAGCGGGGGCGAACCGGACGAAGCGACCCCATCGCCCGGGCGGTCCGGATCCTCGGATAGGCCCAGCCCATTGCCGCGCGAGCGCCCATGGGACCCCTATGAGATTTACACAACCCCGCTCGACGCGGAGCGCAATCACTTCTACATAGCGTGGCCGGTCCCGGGCAGGCGCGGATACGACGACCCAGGGGAGCATCGAGCCGGGGGCGCGGACGCAGATGAACCCTCCTCCGCCGCCGAAGACGCCGGAGGCGCAACGGGCGGTCAAAGACAGGCTCCGGGCGGCCATGAGGCCAATCACACGGCCGACGACCACGTCGCGGCATTCACCCTCTTGGAGTGGCTGCTCAACTACGGACCCTCGTCGGGGCTCGACAAAGTGCTCAAGGCCGAGGACCGGAGCATCGCGCACCACGTGGGAGCCTCATACGCCCCATACGCACGCGACGGTCTTTTCCAGATTTGGGCTCAGTCCGATCAGGACGTCGCGACCGCGGACTTCGTCGCTTCCGCGATCGAGGCGCTCGCGCGCATAGCCGGCCCGGGGCCGGACGCCGAAGAGCTTCGCGGCGCGTATGTAAGCACTATAACTGAGGAGATATATAACGGCGAGAGAATCCACCACTACAGCATGCTCAAGGCCCCCGCCCTGGCCGCTATGTCGCCGGAGGAGTTCGTCGATGAGTTGGAACGCGGCTCCTCGACCTCCCGGGCTCGGATCATGGAGGCCGCGCGCTCCCTTCTCCTCGAAGTCCCTTTTGTCGTAATCGCCGCGGGCCCCGGGCTGAGAGAAGGCGTCGGTCGCTATCCTTTCTCACCACCGACCCTCGAGGGGGCGCCCGACTCCGATCGGGCCGAGCCGCCGACGCTAAGTCCCTCCTCCGCGGGGATACCACTCGCCTCATCACGCGAGACCGTGCGAAAGGAAATCCCCGGGGGGCCGGTCGCGATCGTTCGGCAGAACCCGGACAGCCGCGTCTTCGCGGTCCACGTGCTGGTCCGGCACCGCTCGCATATGGAGCCGCCGGACAAGAACGGCATCGCCGATATGCTTCACAGGCTCCTGCCCGCCGGAACGACGGACAAAGACCGCGAGGAGTTGGAGAGAGAGCTGAACGCCATCGGCGCGCGGCTCAAGGTAACGGACAATCCGTACATACCATTCGATGACTATTATTTCGTTCCGGAGTACTCGTACCTCAGGCTGGACACAATAGACCTTTTCTACCGCGAGGGACTCGGCCTTCTTGCCGAGATGATAAAGCGCCCGCGCCTTGAAGAAGAAGATATCGAAAGGGTGCGGGCCGAGATGCTTGCGGCGCTCGGCAAGGCCATGGCAAGCACGAGCTCTATGGCCAAGAGACTTTACCGTGAGACCCTCTTCGCGGGAACGCCGCTCGCCTCTCCCCCGGAGGGTCTCCCGAGGACGATCTCTTCAATCACACGCGAGGATCTGGAGGCGTTTCACGCCGATTACATGGATCCGTCGAACCTCATAGTCTCGGTCGTCTCCAACGTCGACGCGTCGGCCGTCGTGGAAGAGCTGGAAAGCACCCTCTCCGGCTCCTCGGCTTCACGGCCGTCATACGAATACAAGATGCCCCCCACTGAACCTCGACTGGTAACCGAGAACATGGGAAAGGGTCAGAGCTACATATACGTCGGCTTCACCTTTGAGGCCGACCACGAGGACGAGGCCGCCCTCGCGGTTATGGCTCGAATCCTCTCGGATAGAATGGCCTTCGAGATCAGGGAAAGACAGGGCCTGGCCTACAGGGTGGGGGCAAGTCTGCACCTCAGACCTCAGGGCGCCTGGCTCTCTGCGTCGATGGGAACACGCCCGGCCAACATCGAGGTCGCCAAGACGGCCATGCTGGAGGTGTTTCACGATATGGGCGAAGCCGAGATCTCCGAGGACGACGTCGAGCGCACGAGAAACAGCATGCTCGGCAGGCACCTCATGAGAACGATCTTCAGCATGGGCCGCGCTTACCACGAAGGGCTCGGGGAATTCTTCGGGGGGGATCGCCAAGGTGACGGCTTGCTGAAGAGAGCCGAGGGCGTAACACCGGCCGAAGTCAAGCGCGTGGCGTCGAAGTACCTCTCCCACGATGATTTCCTGGTGGTCGTCGTGGAGTGAACCGGCCCAACGACAAAGGACACGAGTTACCGCACGAGCCTTACATTCATCTCGGGGTAGTCGCGCACCTCCCACGTGCCTTTGTCCACTGCCGTTCCCTCGTCGAACACGACGTAGCCGTACTTGCCATAGTGGATGAGCTTGCGAGAACAAGCCTTTATGGCTTCGAAACTTAAGCCCCCGAACACCACGACGGTCTTCTGGGGATTCGACGGGTTGCGGCCAACGAAGAAGGCGCAGTGCCCGGGGGATGAGTACGTCTCCCCTTGGATCTTGAACGCACCGGGCTTGAAGAATACCGCGGTCGGCCATTCACCATCGAAGGAATCGAGCGCTGAATTCTCCCCCGCCCCCCCGAGTATGAACAGCGAGTGGGTCGCGATCAGAGAATCGGCAAGCTGCGAGTCGCGCAGGAGTCGAGCCTCACCGGTTCGCGTCAGACGCGAGGCAAAGGCCTCGTAGGCCGCCCCGGCTTCGTCCTCGGCGCCGCCGGGAGTAACCACGAGCGTCTCGTCATCTCCCAACACAAGTGAGAGAGTCGGCGCTATCTCCTCCGCCTCCATCCGTCGCATCAGATCGTGACCCGGGTCGACCCGGACCGAGACGGGTCTTCTCCGGCACCTGAAACGCGCCTCCGTCACGCTCTCGCTCATCTCGACCGTCTTCCACAGCGAACGGCCCTCGGTCCGCACTTCAAGCGGCACACTCATCCTAAAAGGCCCGCCCTGTTGCTCCAGTCTGACCGAGAGTATGTACTCCGTCCACTCGTCGGTCGCCGCGGCATCGGTAATCTCGAGCGTCGGCGCTCCGGTGCCTCTTACCCATTGAGAGAAGAACCAGCCGAGATCCTCCCCATGCGCACTTGAAAACTCCGCTTCTATCTCCTCCCAGCCCATTTGCTTGAACATGTACTTGGAGACCAAGGTCCTAAGCGTCTCGAAGAACCGCTCCTCGCCCATCACCCGATTCAGCATGTGAAAGACCATCGCGCACTTGCCGTAACCAATTGCCCGTGTGGCGCGAGTGGTTCTTTCGGTGAACTCGGTAAGCGGCATATCGTTCTCCAGCGTTACGTAGACCGTGAAATCGCGGTTGATGTCGCGCCGGTACTCCCGGGCGTCCTCGTGCCCCTTCAGGTGCTTGTACCTGTAGTCCGCGCAATACGTCGTCAATCCCTCGCACCAGTTGCCGTCGTCCGGATCAACCAGGACCCCGTTTCCCCACCAGTTGTGAGCTATCTCATGGCCGAGCGAAGTGTGCACTATGAAAGGCAGTCTGAGGACGCGCCTCCCCAGCAGAGTATAGGAAGGCATGCCGTATCCGGTCGGAAAGAAGTTCTCGACCACCGCGAACTTGGAGTACGGATACGGCCCCAGAAGCTCGTTGTACATGCCGATATAACGCGAGCAGGCGCTGAGATACTGCTCTGATAGATCCGCCTCGCTCCTGTAGAAATAAGTAGCAAGCTCGACGCCTTCGTGCTTCAGAGTCCTTACGTCATACGGCCCGGCAATAAGATATGCGCCATCGGAGGGAGCGGCACCCCTCCACACCGTCTTGACGGTCCCCTCATGGCTCTCCCTTGATACCAGCCGCCCTTGCGTCACGGTCTCATAGCCCTTCGGGGTCACGGCCGTCACGCCGAAGCGGGCCATCGAGTCGGGAACGGCCGGATACCAATGTGAAGGGGGCCCCAGGAAGACGCCCGCCGTGTCTATCAACCCGGTCGTCTGCTCGGCTTCGGCCCCCCGCGAGTAGGCGGCTACCTTTAGGCTATCGTATATGACCCCGGAGTATTCCACGACAAAGGTCCGCGGCCCGTCCTCGGGAACGTCGCCCGGTGCCGAGGGTATCTCGAGAATCAGAAGAGCCGCGTTCGCGTAGAACTCCCGATCGCCTTCCTCGGCTTCCTCGAGATAGTCTCCCGGCTTGAACTCCGTAACGGCGGAGAAAGGAATCGACCTTCCCCGCTCCCGGACGGCCTCCACCTCCAGCGATTTGTTCAAGAAGAACCGGAATCGCCCCGCCTCCCGTCGCCCCATGTCCACGGTGATCGTATCCCGGCAGGAGATCGTGCTCTCCTCCGGCCCCAGCTCCGCGAAAATCCCGTGCGCCTTGATAGGCAAGAAAGTCTCCCCAGGGATCTCGCCCCCGCAGGACAGAGCGAACACGATCAACACAATCGAATACACGCAGAGATTCCTAGCCATTGCCGAGCCTCTTCTTATCGTTCGAGCTTCTTCCCGTGTCTCAGAACCCTCTGTCCGGACGGCCTCGGGGGCGGCAGGTCATGATTCCGTGAAAGAAGACGGCTCACCTTTCATCGACGCACTCAGTCCACCGCCGCCCCTCGCACCCCGGGAACGGGGCCGGCGTTCCGCGGTCGTCCACCCGCTCGACATACGCAGCACTCGACGGAGCGTGGTTTGATTGGCGCCCGCCGACCTGCCCCACATACTCATACCCTTTTCAATGATGGTGTCCGTGACGCCAATCCGCGTCCTTTCCCTTCAGCAGCAGAGGAAACACTATGTCGCTCGTGCAGCACGGGACCCATACCGCGAGAAAAAGAAAGATACCCGCCAGCACAAGCGTCCCCGCGCCAAGATCGGTCCCCAGGGCCATCGTCATGTGAAAGAGCGAGGCCCAGGTGCTGAGCAGCACATGGCCGGCGTGCGGGAACTTCGTTCTCGGCAGCACAATGCCGACCAGTATCCCGCCCGCGGCCAAGGGGTTGACCAGCCACCACTTCTCAACAAAGCCCAGGTGAACGCCCCTATTCGGCAGGTCCAGCAAGTACTCTCCCAAATAAGGAATAAGAGAATCGCTGAGAGTCGCGATGCCGATGGAGCCAAAGTATCCGACCAGAATGGTGCGAACCAGCCCGCCCTTCCAGTACCTTCTGTGTATGCCGGTCGTGACCCAGGCGCTGAGCAGAACGTGCACGGGGTGAAAGGTCCAGAAAAGACCGGCGGACAGCTCTTGGGAAACCCGTAGTCTGAAGAACAACACCATCACGGCGATTCCCACCAACGCCCCGAAGGCCGTGAACGGCGCATGGCTTCTCAGCTCTCTTGCTATTAAGGAGGCGCTCATACTCGGATCTCCCCAAAGGACACGAACGACCCCTGAGCATAAGCAAATGAAGCCCGGAAAATCAAGGCCTTGCCGGCCCGGGCCGGTAAACCGGGGGAGCGGCCATTACTCGGGCCCTGCTTCGCGCCCGTGCCTCGCGCGGCAGCGCGGCGGCGCGGGCCGCTTGAAGTCCGCGGACCCAAATGCTAGCATCCGGAAGTACGCCCCCCTATTCGGAACATTGTCCGTGGAATGAGCCCGGCCGATTGTGCGATTCGGCGGTCCCCCCGCCACGGGCCGAAATACCGGCCTCGAGGAGAAGACCGTCCGGGCCGACATTCGCAGAGGCCGGCCTCCGCTCTCCCATGGAGAGTCTCGAGAGAGAGAAACGATGGCATCTGGTGAGAATCGGTCGGACTCGCTCACCGGACTCATCGGTTCAAATCCGGAGACCCACATGAGATCGTTGGATGAAACCGACAGGCACTTGCTAACGGCGATTCAGAAGGAGTTCCCTCTTGACCCTCGTCCCTACGCACTACTGGGACGGGATTTGAGCATTTCAGAAGAGGAAGCACTGGAGCGCACGAACAAGCTCAGGGAGAAGGGACCGATCAGGCAGATATCGGCCATCTTCAATACGCGCAGCCTAGGCTACCGATCCACCCTGGCGGCGTTCAAGATCCCGCCCGAGCGCCTGGAGATCGCCGCGGACATCGTCAGCGCCCACCCCGGAGTCAGCCACAATTACTCGAGAGAACATGAATACAATCTTTGGTTTACGATAGCCGTTCCGCCCACGAGCAGCCTGGGGTTGGAGAAGACCGTGGAGATAGTCGGTGTTGAGGCGGGTGCGGTCTCGACTCTTCTGCTGCCGACCGTAAAGACGTTCAAGATCGGGGTCACACTCGATATGACCAAGAAGACCGAGCCGGACGCGACCTGGAACGACGATGCGGGCCTGTTGGAGAACGAGGACTCGCCCCCGCCGGACCCGGGTGATTCGAAGGCCGCGCCGCTCACGCCGAGGGAGATAGAGCTTGTCAGGAATCTCCAGGAGGACATCCCCGCGGGGATGGAACCTTTCGGAAGAGGAGCGGCGACCGTCGGACTGACGGTCGATGAGTATCTCAAAGAGGCGGAGTCCTTCGTGGAAACCGGGCGCATGCGCCGGTTCGCCGCGGTCCTCTACCACAGGGAGGCCGGATTCACGGCCAACGCCATGGGGGTCTGGGCCGTTCCGGAAGAGGAAGTCGAGGCAACGGGCAGAATAATGGCCTCGTTCCGGGACGTGACTCACTGCTACCAGAGGCCCACTCATCCCGGCTGGCCGTACAACCTCTTCACCATGGTTCATGCCGAAGCAGCCGAGGAATGCGAACGGATTTTGGACGCGATCGCCCGGGCCACGGGAGTGAACGATCGAGGCGTTCTATACTCGATAAGGGACTTCAAGAAGGTACGGGTCAAGTATTTCACACCAGAGATCGAGGAGTGGGAGAGATCGCGATTGGGCTAGCGGGCGCCGAGCCCCCATACGAGCAGTAACGCGATGAATCACCCTACTTGACAAGACACGTCGCGGGCCTTCCCTCAGAAGCTCTACCCTGGGAAATCACCGATCCATGACCCCTCACCGTTCCGCCAAATCTCAATGGCTATGTCGATGGCGCACTTGACCTTGGCAAAGATGTCATTTGGATTTGCCAGAGATTCCACGCAGGAATCCAGCGTGGCCCCGTCACAAGTGACCACGAGGCACCCTGGCTCAATCGCCATCTCGGACGTAACGACCCCTAACATCACAATGCCGATCACCGCTAGAATCAACCTACCGATCATCTCAAATCACCTCCACTCATGATCCGCCCGACGTTCCCCCCCAAAGGAGTAGTCTAATCCTCCACTACCTGAAGCCCCGTGAGCTTCACCTTCTGTATGTCCTCGACGTTCTTGAAATGGTCCCTTACCATCACAAGCAAGATGATTGATGTCTTTCCTGTCTCTTCGTTTGTTTTGCTGAAAAGGCGTCTAGCGTCTGCCGGAATGGCATTGTCCCGCGCAGAATTCCAGCAGTAGTCTTGCAGCCACTCATCATCAGTGGCATATATTGCATCCGCTACTATCTCTTCTGTGATCCCGCTTCTATTGATGAATGTCATCGTGACTTCCAAATCGCCGGTCAGGGACACGCGCAGTCCCCTTGACGCCTCAGGCAGCCGTAGAAAGCAACCGAGGTACCGATGTTGCACCGCCTTGTCTTTGCAGGTTGACCCCCGCGCCTTGCTCTCCTTCTTTAATCGTTCAATCCTCTCCAGCTCGTCCCTCCAGTTGAAGTAGATCTCCCGGAGAACCAACTTTTTCCCGACCGTCCCAGCCATCCGATTCACCATCTCATTCACTTGCTCCCGGGTCGGATTGAGCCCGCAAGATTCGAATTGCTTGAGCGCAACGGCCACTGAAACCTCATATCCCGTCAGCCCGAATTCCCATCCCGCCGTGGTATCAGCGTAGCAAGCCAGTCCCCTGTACCCCCGGCAGTGTACTTGCGCTTTCGAAAGCAACACTACCGATATGCACGCCGCCGCAATGATCGAGAACCCAGTGATTCTCTTCATGACAGACCGCTACCCCCTGTGCTGCCCCCCACCCTACTCACTCGCCGACCCGGCTTAGAGCGGACCGCACATTCCTTACTTCCACCCCCGGCGCCCCAATGTCCGCGATGCCGTGCGCGCAGCATACAATCGTTTCTCCAGCTTCCTCCCCCCTCCCGCTTCGCACATCCCCGTAAGGCGCCCCGACTGCCATGGCCGCGGGCCAGCCAAGCTCAGAGGAAGGAGAGATGTCTCCCGCCCTTAGTGCCACTTTGTCATATAGCCGCCACTCTGTCAAGTCCTTTTGTCAATTATTTTACCCATAGGTAGAGCCCCTTGATAATCTGGAAGTCTCGCAGACTAGCCCCGCTTGATCCAATGCAACGCCTGGAACACAGGTCATCAGTTTCAGGCACCCACCTTCCGGACTCCTTGGCTCCGAAAGCAGCTCCTGTTGGTGGAATCCTCTGCTCTGTGGAGAGATCCACCCGACCGGAGGCATGGGATTGCCGAGAACCGAGAATAGACACTCCCCCGGGTCTTGGCTCACCTTCAGCGTTTTGGCAAGATCCGCGGAGAATTCAATCACGGTGGCAGGTCGAAGGCCTCCAGGTCATCCCTCGTTTCGTTTCGTTTCTTTATGGCGTGCGGCGCTGTCCAAGGGGACCCCAGGCGCTTGGCGGTTCCTTGTGCAAGCACCTGAGCGGTGCCGGAACGCATACTTAGGCTGCTGTCCTCCCGCAAAGGCGACAGAATCTGCGACCACCTGGGCACCAAGAAGGAGCGCTCTATGAGCAGTCGCATAAATCCAAAGAGGCCGCTCACTGCGGACAATGTCTTGGGGCCTGTCATATAATCAGGAGTGCGGTCCAGTCACTGCGCACATCTGACTCATAGGGACGACGTCATCCAATCTCGAACGCTGTGACCCACCCCTTCTGCTACTCAAACCGTGATGCGCGAAAGACATCAGTCCGATAGAGCCCGTTGAGCACGTTTCAATCCACGCCCCCGCGCGGGGAGCGACGTCGTACATGCCGGAGGACTGGGCCGGCGAGATGTTTCAATCCACGCCCCCGCGCGGGGAGCGACCTACCCACTTGCCGTCACGCTCGACTTCGAGTTTGTTTCAATCCACGCCCCCGCGCGGGGAGCGACCGCCCCACGAAGGAAGGAGAGGAAGATGGAACAGGTTTCAATCCACGCCCCCGCGCGGGGAGCGACGTGAACGTGGTGAGGTGGTCGATGCAAACGAGGTGTTTCAATCCACGCCCCCGCGCGGGGAGCGACT